>ERZ941706.83-NODE-83-length-33098-cov-5.462004_pt1 | contig 33098 bp, 31 predicted proteins | sample MGYA00521232_ERZ941706 | MGnify/ENA primary metagenome ERZ941706 (study PRJEB32759, sample SAMN07749893) | skin metagenome | biome: transportation; feature: city; material: polyester macromolecule | host: Homo sapiens | place: Hong Kong:ER line | collected 2017-07-19...
GCATGGATATCTGCTGGCCGAAACCCGCCGCTGCTTCCCAACATAGGACGTTGTCGCTGACCACCATGCACGGCAGCCCGCGTCGCTCGGCAATGGCGGTCAGCTCGCGCACGACACGCCGGCCTGACAACGAGGTATCGACGATGCACGCCAGGCATTCCCGGCTGTAATCGTCGATGACGTTGAGCAAGCGGAACCGCCGGCCGCAGGCCAATGCATCCGACACGAAGTCGAGGCTCCAGCGCTGGTTGGGTTCCTGCGGGATCGCCATCGGTGCCCGTGTGCCCAACGCTCGCTTGCGGCCGCCGCGCTTGCGCACCGTCAGCCGCTCCTCCCGGTATAGCCGGTAGACCTTCTTCAGGTTCATGCCCTTGCCTTCACGCCTGAGCAGGATCGCCAGCCGGCGATAGCCGAACCGACGACGCTCGTTGGCGATCTCGCGCATTCGCTCGCGAACAGCATCGTCCTTTTCACGAAGCGGCTCATATTGCCATGCCGACCGGTTGACCCCGATCAGCCTGCAGGCGCGACGCTCGGAGAAGCCGTGGTCGGCCATCAGCTTCTCCACCGCAGCGTAGCGATCCACAGACCGGGTCAGTTTTTTCCCAACAGATCCTTCAGTGCGGACACGTCCAGCATCGACTCCGCCAGCAGCTTCTTCAGCCGCCGGTTCTCGTCCTCAAGCGTCCGCAACCGCGCCGCCTCCGACACGGTCATGCCGCCGTACTTCGCCTTCCAGTTGTAGAATGTCGCATCGCTGATGCCGTGCTTCCGGCACAGCTCGGCTGTCTTCACGCCAGCCTCGTGCTCACGCAACACGCCAATGATCTGATCCTCGGTAAAACGGCCTCGCCGCATCGCTCGTCTCCATCTGACGAGCTAACTTACCAATGGCATGATTTCCGGGGAGCAGGTCAGAGCACGTCAACCGTAACCCCTGTACCATCGAGATCCTGCGCCCAAATGACGGTTTCGGACTCCAGTACGGCCTTGGAGGTGTCGTAGGGTGAGAATCCGCGCCGACGCATCGTGGCATGGTTCATGGTGATATTGACGATTCTCCCGTAACCGGCGGCGATCATCCCGGATACGGCAGCCTGCGCCATCAGGAATGGCCCGTTTACGTTCGTGTCGATCACCATGCGCCAGACGTCCGGGTCGGTTTCCCAGAAACGGGTGGGCTCCGTCAGGAAGCGCTCGCTGACGTACTTCATCCCGCGCCCTGCGTTGTTTATAAGTATGTCGAGCCGACCGAACCGGTCGTGCGCCATTGCGACAACACGAGCGCAATCTTTATCGCGTGCCACATCGGCGATCATCGGGATCACGTTGCCGCGGCCCAAACTCTCAGCCGCGACCGCCTCGACTTTCAGCGGTTTCGCGGGCGGCGGTAGCAATCACGCGCGCGCCAGCTGCCGCGAGGCCCAGCACCATTGCGCGGCCGAGCCCCCGCCCCCCACCTGTGACGATTGCGACGCGGTTATCAAGCCTGCCCGCATTCACCGGTTCAGCGCCTGCATCTGGGGCGCGGCATAACGGGTTCCGGCCGCGGCGCCCCGCGGCAAAATGGCGTCGATCCGCGCGCGGTCCTCGGCTGTGATCCGCACGTCGAGCGCGCCCACATTCTCCTCAAGCCGGGTGCGCTTTTTTGTCCCCGGGATCGGAACGATGCCGTCCCCCTGCGCCAGCAACCAGGCAAGCGCGAGTTGAGCTGGCGCGCAGCCCTTCTCAAGCCATCGTCCCGATCTCCTGCACCAGATCAAGGTTCTTCTGGAAGTTTTCGCCCTGGACGCGCGGCGCATTGCGACGGTAGTCGTCTTCCGCCAGGTCATCGACGTTCCGAAATTTGAAGGATGGGTCGTGAACCACGTGGCGTAATCGGGAGCGGTGCTTCTCGGGGTAGCCCGTCGTCCCCTAGATAGGAGGACGGAAGATGACCTGTTGGTTGAACTGGACGTATCCATGAAGGAGACCGCGATCTGCGTCGTGGACGAGGCGGGCGATCGCATCTGGGACGCTAAGTCGCGAACGGACCCGGACGCTATCGCTGCTGTGCTGGCGCGCAGGGCCGCCGGCGCTGCGAAGATCGGCATTGAGACGGGGCCGATGACGATGTGGCTGTGGCATGCACTGGCCGCGCGGGAGCTGCCGGTCGTGTGCCTTCATGCCAGGCATGCCGCGGCAGGTTTGAAGCTGCAGATGAACAAGACGGACCGCAACGATGCGTTCGGCTTGGCACGGCTGGTCCGCTCGGGTTGGTACCGGCCGGTCGCTGTTCGCTCGATGGAGACGCACAGGTTGCGCGCGCTATTGATCACGCGAGACCAACTGGTCGGCCTGAGCACTGCGCTTATCAACAAGATACGCGGGTTTGCGAAGACCTTCGGCATTCTGATCGGACCTGGCAAGGGTGGCACCTTCAAGCGGCAGGTCCGGGCGACGTTGTCGGACGATCCGGTCGTCGCCGCCCTGTTCGAAAGCCTGCTGGCGATGCTGGCGAGGTTGCGCGAACAACAGCATACCAATGCCAAGCAGCTCGGCCGGGTTGCCCGCCAGAGCGGCGTCTGCCGCTTAATGATGACGGTGCCCGGTGTCGGTCCGCTGAGCGCCGTCAGCTTCATGACCACCATCGAGGATCCTCACCGGTTCCGACGCTCGCAGGATGTCGGCGCTTATCTTGGTCTTACCCCACGTCGCTACCAGTCGGGTGAGGTCGACATCAACGGCCGCATGTCCAAGTGCGGAGATCGCCTCACCCGCAAGCTGCTGCTCGAAGCGGCCAACGTCATGCTGTCGAGGACCTCGCAGGCGTTGGCGCTGAAGGACTGGGCCGCTGCGGTTGGCAGGAGATCGGGCTTCTGGAAAGCTCGCGTTGCGCTGGCCCGGAAGCTGGCGGTGATCCTGCACCGGATGTGGATCGAGGGGCGCGGCTTTGAGCCGAAGGTGACCGCGATGGCCTGATGCCCGAATCCCGAGTTGCCGCACCGCTAGGGTGCGGCCACGGCTATCTCGTGACCCGCTTCGTGACCATCTGGAACACGGGAACCACATCGAGAGGCCGGCGATCTGGCGCCATGCTGAGACTGCACCCTGTGCTGACCTCGAAGACGACAACGATGCGCAAAGCAGATCGACTACGAGCACCCTGGCAACGGCTTGACCGATGGGAAGGTTCAGCGAGACAGCCGGGCAGTTTGGGCCGATCGCCTTCGTCACGGCCGACCGGCTTTCCCGCAACCTGTTCCCGAATGAGTTTTCCCGAAATTGCTCGTTGGACATGGAGAAACGGGACGCTCCGCAAACGAGGGTTCGCGTGACGATAGCTGGTCCTGTTCGATCGTGGGCGATCCATGTCACGCAACCCGTCACTCAATCTATACGCCGCAAAGGCTCGGGCTTAGCAGGCCGTTGACGAAGTCGGGCTGTCTTGATTCAACGTAACCACCGATGGTTCTGGTGGGATGCGACGATGGCGATGAGGCGTGACATTGAGACGCAGCCCGATCTGATCGTATTCTGGGCGGATGTACAGCGTTCCCCAGGTCATGCCTTTTACGACAAGCTGCAGAAGCTGTTGTCCGATGCCGGGTCCGACCGGTTCGTGGAGGATAGCTGCAAGGCGTATTAAGCGCCGCGGATGGGCGCGCCATCGGTGCCACCGGGCCGCTACTTCCGTATGCTACTGATCGGCTATTTTGAGGGCATCTACAGCGAGCGCGGGATTGTGTGGCGCTGCTCGGACTCGCTGTCACTGCGCGAGTTTCTGCGGCTAGCGACCGGGGAGAAGGTGCCCGATCACAGCTGGATGTCCAAGACGCGCAGCCGGTTGCCGCACGCCGTGCACGACAATGTCTTCAACTGGGTTCTGGCGTTGGTCGCGGACCATGACCTGGTGAAGGTCGAGCGGATCGGCGTCGATGGATCGACGATGGATCGACGATGGATCGACGATGGAGGCCAACGCGGCACTGCACACGATCGTGCCGCGCGATACCGGCGAAACCTACCGCGAGATGCTGACGCAGATGGCCAGGGAAAGCGGCATCGAGACGCCGAGTGCGGACTGGGAGAGCCCAATCGATCCCGATGCCAAGGTCGCGCGGATGAAGAACGGCGCGACGCGTATGGCCTACAAGCCCGAGCAGGCGGTCGACCTCGACGCAGGCGTTATCGTCGCCGCACCGATCCACCCGGCCGACCGGGGCGATACCAACACGCTCGATCCAACGCTGGAAGTGGCGAAGCAGAACCTGGCCGGCATCGGCCTCGCGCCGACATCGGCGAAGCCCTGCGTCCTGATTGCGGACAAAGGCCATCACTCGCGCGAAAGGCTAAAGCGGCTCGACGGCGATGTGTGGAAGACCCGCATCGCCGGACCCAAGCCAGCCAATGGCATCCTACGCTGGCATGGCGACGTGTCGGCACAAAAGGCGGTCTTCGCCAATCGGGCTCGTCTGAAATCTGGCGTCGGACGTGAGGCAACGCGCAAGCGTGGTGAAATGGTGGAGCGCAGCTTTGCGCACATTCTCCGTCGTGGTGGCATGCGCCGCGCGTGGTTGCGCGGGCGCGAAAACCTCCACAAGCGCTATCTCGTCCACGTCGCCGGGTTCAACCTGAGCGTCCTGATGCGCACCTTGTTCGGATGTGGCACTCCAAGGGAAGCTGCAGCACTATCAAAGACCTTCCTGTTCGTCGTTCGGACCGAAACCGTGCTGCTGATCGCCCTCGCCGTCGGCGTCGAAGGCGAAACCGCCGCCTTAGCCCTCGGCATCTCAGTCGACGTCGGCTGACAGGCCCACCTGCAAATATTTGACTTCATCATCGGGCTGTTAGCCTACGGTTCCGAACATCCTCTCATCGGTCCCCCTCCTGAAGCGCTTGAGCGTCATTCAACGCTGTCGATATTCCCGAAGTTCCGCCTGATCTGAAAGCCAGCGCGCCAGCGCATTTTGTCGGCTGGCTTCGAAGTGACAGATCGGCAGCCAGTCATCCACTCGTTCAGCTTGGCGGACCGTCTCGGGAGGTTCATGTTGACCGGCTCCGCATACCGGATCGGTCACGGCCAGATGTTGCGCTTTGGCGACACAGGCTTCGAAAACATGGTTTTCCTGACAAAATGCTCGACACATCCGCGTGAATAATCCTAGCTTGAAAAGAAACCCGATATTCGAAAACGAAATCGTTCAGGAGAGAGACGACCATGCGCCACACCGCATACCTGCTGTCGGCAGCGACGATCGCGATTGCCACGCCCGCCGTGGCGCAAGAGGTGACCCCCACGACCAACGCCGAGCGGCAGGTGCCGTCGCAGGGGACTGCGAGCGGCGCGGTGCAGGCGGAAACCGCGGGACGTGGCGATGCTGCCGTCAGCGAGCAAGCGGGCGGTAGCGCGGGTGACATCATCGTCACCGCCACGCGCCGCGCCAGCCCGCTCAGCGACGTCCCGATTGCGGTAAGCGCAATTACACAGGAGGCATTGCAGAATACCGGCGCCAACGACATCCGTGCACTCAATCAGCTTGCGCCGTCGCTGCTGGTGTCCTCGACCGGCAATGAGTCGAACGCCTCGGCGCGCATTCGCGGTATCGGTACGGTGGGCGACAACCCGGGGCTCGAAAGCTCCGTCGCTACCTTCATCGACGGTGTCTATCGTAGCCGCACCGGCGTCGGCCTCAACGAACTCGGAGAGATCGAGCGGGTCGAAGTGCTGCGCGGACCGCAGGGTACGTTGTTCGGCCGCAACGCATCGGCGGGCCTCATCAACATCGTCACCAAGGCACCGGAGTTCACCTTTGGCGGTATCGCCGAGCTTACATACGGCAACTACGACAACAAGCGTGCGCAGCTCGGCATCACCGGCCCGCTGACCGATACGATCGCCTTCCGGGTCGACGGAATCTATAACAAGCGTGACGGTTTCTATCGCAACATCACACAGAGCGACAATGAGGCGCGAGTCAACAACCGCGATCGCTACTTTGTTCGTGGTCAGCTGCTCTTCAAGCCGAGCGATGATTTCAGCCTCCGCCTGATCGGTGACTATAGCCATCGCGATGAAAGCTGCTGCGGAGCGACCTACTACAGCAAGTTCGAAACCTTCGACCCGACAGCAAATGCTGTGCAGGCGGACGGCAGCAGTGTAAACACCGACGGCGCTGTCGCCTATTCGGACTCAAACCGCATACTTGGTGTCCTCAACCGGCTCGGCGCGGTCCGCCCCACCACCGATACGCGTGCCAATCCGTTCGACCGCAGTGTCGCAATCTCGCCGGGCCGTACCTTCCGCAACGTGACCAAGGATTACGGCGGGTCGGGGCAGATCGACTGGGATCTCGGTGGCGTCAACATCACGTCGATCACCGCCTATCGCGAATATAAGTCGGGCAACGCCGGCGATACGGACTACGGCAATGTTGACTTCAGCTACCGGGACGATGATTCCTTCCGACAGTTCAAGACGTTCACGCAGGAAGTTCGCCTCCAGGGCTCTGCATTCGACGGTAAACTTGACTGGCTTATCGGTGGTTTCTATTCGCACGAAAAACTCAATGTCGTCGACAGCACCAAGTTCGGTACGCAATACGGTACCTTTGCTGCCTGTCGCCTGGTGGCGACGCTCAACCCCGCGGTAGCTCTTCAGGACCAGAACGCGCCGGGCTGTCTCAGCGCGGCAGGGCGTGCAACGGTCACGGGCGCATTCGGTGGAATAGCCCCGTCAGTGCTCGGCGGGCTGGATCGCCTGTCCGGTACGATCGTCAATGGCGTTCGCGTCGGAGGCGTCAACGACGTCGGCGACCAGGGATCGCGCTATCGCCAGACCAGCGAGAATTATGCATTCTTTACGCACAATATCTTCAACATCACCGACACTCTGTCGCTGACGCTTGGCCTACGTTACACGCACGAGGCGAAGGATTTTCGGGCCAATCTGAACAACAACAATACAGTCTGCCCGGTACAGCAGGCCAATCTTTCGCCCTTGCTGTCGAATGCCGCGGTGCCTGCCACCGCACGTACCTTCATCGGCGGCATCGTGACGCTGACCTGCACCGGAAATAGCTCGTCGACAATCAACGCGCTCAACCTCAACGACAGCTTCTCGGACGGTGAATTCACCGGCACCGCGGTGGTGTCGTGGAAGCCGACGCCGCGGCTGCTCACCTACGCGTCCTATGCCAAGGGCTATAAGGCGGGTGGCTACAACCTCGACAGATCGGATCTTGGTGGCCTGCCGGGCGTATTTACGCCGCGTACGAACGCCGACGCGCCAGGGTTGCGTTTCGACGCCGAAAAGGTGGATGCCTATGAAATTGGTGCCAAGTACAACATCAGCCGTGCCTTCAGCCTGAACCTCGCCGCCTTCAGGCAGGAGTTCAAGGACTTCCAGCTCAACACGTTCAACGGCTCGGTGTACGTCGTGCAGAACCTGCAAAGCTGCAAGAACAACCTCAACGGGGCGGATACCGATAGCCTCGCCGGCAACGGCAGTTGCGCAGGCAATGCCGACAAGCCTGGCTTGATCTCACAGGGTGTCGAGGCAGAAGCGACGCTTAATCCGGCTCGCAATGTCACCTTCACCGCAGGGTACACCTATTCGGACACGCATTTCCGCCGCAATCTGGTCGGCAATTCGCAAGGGGAGCCGCTCGATCCGGCGCTGTTCCTGCTGCCAGGCAGCCAATTGTCGAACGCGCCCAAGAACGTCGTGACGACCTCGCTCGCATGGACCCCCGAGATCGGTGCGAACGGCATGTCGGCGTTGTTCTACGTCGATAGCCGCATGACGTCTGACTACAATACCGGTTCGGATCTGGCGCCGGAGAAGATCCAGGACGGCTATGTGCTGGTCAACGCGCGTATCGGTATCCGGGGGCGGGACCAGAAATGGGCACTGGAATTCTGGGCACAGAATCTGACGAACAAGGATTACATCCAGGTCGCCTTCAACACGCCGTTCCAGGGTGCCGGGTCGGTCGCCAACACGCAGCGCTTCGGCGCCACCGCCAACGCACTCTATTCGTCGTTTCTAGCCGAGCCGCGCACCTATGGCGTGACGCTGCGAAGCCGCTTCTGATCGCAAAGGGACAGATCAACCCGGCCGGCCGCAGCAATGCGCGCCGGCCTTTTGCGAGATCGGTTCCTTCACGTCTCGGCTATCGCGCCGTGCATGGGTCATAACATGCGATGTGACATGGGGCCGTACGCGTTCGAGCCGGTTGAATCGCCGCAAGACCCTCGAAGGTGTCTGTACGCGGCTGGCAAAGGCACCACGGCGGGCCGCTAAAATCCAGTCGGCTTTTTTCGCGACCTCGCAGGAGATCGATTTTCGCAAAGCAAGCAGACAGCCGGCCTGGATAATTTCACTATCAGAATGTGTATCCGATGGCGACCGCGCCCAGCCACTGGCTCTTTGATCCGGCAACGCTCACCACCGGACTATCGGCGAAATCGTTGAGCATCCGGCGATAGGTGCCCCCGGCGATAAGTTTGAACCCATGAAGCAGATTGCCGGTCAACGAATAGGTTACCAGTCCGCCCACGGTATAGTTTTTCCATCCCTTGCTGGCGTTATAAACCGGCAGCGTGCTCGCAATGCTCTGCGTCGGCGAGATGGTGAAGTAGGTATCGGCATAGCCGCGCCCGGCATGTTCGGCCGAGGCGAACAGGCCGACCGCCGCCTTCGTGCTGAGTGGGGTCAGGTAATTGATCGTGGGCTGCCAGATTTCACTGTCATGCGCGTTGTTCACGTCGTGACGATAGCTGACCGACACCGAAAGCTTATCATAGGGGCTGGTGATGACACCAGTCTTGCCGATGCCGATATATCCGCCGACCTCGATCGCGGTCTTTTCCTTGCCAAGGGCGCGAACCCGTAAATCGTCGATCTGCTTGATGCTCTGGCGGTCAAAGTTCACCGCAGCGATCGGCCCGAGCTGGAAATCGATCGTGTCGCCCTCGCGGTTCGGGATCAGGTCCAGGCTGCCACGCGTCCCAAGGATGGTAAATGCGAATCCTTTTACCGATCCGATCGCGACAGGACCGCCTGTAAAACGATAGTCATTCGACCCGTCGTAATCCGGCAGATAGACGCCAGCTGCCGCAACCGTGATGGTGTCCCCACCAAGCTGATCGCTCATCTCCCTGGCCTCAGGCGAGGGTGGGGCTTCCTGTGCCGAGGAGGGGGCTGCCAAGCCAAGAGCGAGAGCCGCTGTCGGTAAGCCTGCTAGACGGATGATGCGCAACAATGCTTGTTCCTCACGTAAGCCGCCCTAACGCTTCGGACTGACGGTATCTCCTTCAAGGGGAAGGCAGGAGATAAAATCCAGTAGAGGGTGTTGCAAATGTGCATCACAATTAAGGCGCATGTGGGCACATCGATCGGATCCGGCAGTTCTGATGTCAGCATACGGCCGCTAAAATCAGCACGTATGCTCCTGTGTCAGACCGTCCGGACCAGCTGAAAGGCCTGATGTCTCGTCGTTTCGTCTTGAAGGGACGGCGACACGGGGGGCGTCTCTCTGCTAGCGATCGACCTCGCTCGCCACACTCGCGCGATATTGCTGGCGCAAGCTGACCTTGTCGATCTTCTCCGTGCCCAACCGGGGCAGCGGCGCGGCCGACAACCAGATTTTTACCGGCACCTTGAAGGCAGCCAGGTGCTGTCCGAGAAAAGATCGTAGTTCCTCTGGATCCAGGCTCTTGCCCTCGGCGGCATGGACCACGGCGCCGGGCACCTCGCCGAAGCGCTCGTCAGGCAGGCCGAATACCGCCGCTTCGGCGACGCGCGGATCGTTGTACAGCGCAGCCTCGACCTCTTGGCAGGCGATGTTCTCACCGCCGCGGATTATGATGTCCTTCTTGCGGTCGACGATGAAGAGATATCCGTCCTCGTCGAGAAAGCCGATGTCCCCGGTTCGGAAGAACCCGTCGGCGGTGAACGCTGCTTCCGTAGCGGCCGGGTTGTTCCAATAGCCAAGAAAGTTCGCTGCGGAACGGATGCCGATCTCTCCCCTGCTGCCCTGCGCCAGTGAGGCGCCAGCGTCATCCAGGATAGCGATCTCCACCAAGGGCGCGGAAGGCCGGCCGGCGGAGTCCGGCTTGGCTGTGTAGTTCGTTCGCCAATTGCCAGTTCCCACTGCATTGGTCTCAGTCAGGCCATAGCCGATCAACGGTGCTCCCTCCATTTCGGCATCGATACGGCGAACATGTTCCACCGGGCGAGGCGCCCCACCGGCCGCAAAGTCGCTGACGCTCGACAGGTCATAATTTGCGCGATCAGGATGGGTGAGTATCTCAAAGCTCATCAGCGGCACGCCCACGAAGTAGGTCACGCGCTCCTGCGCTATCAGCCGCATCGCCTCCTCGGCATTCCATTTTGACATCAAGACCAGCTTGCGCCCCAGCGCGAAGCTTTGCAGAAGCACCGCCACCTCGGCGGTGACGTGAAACAGCGGCAGGTTGAGCAGCGTTGCGGGCTGACCCTCGGGCGGGTTGCCCTCAGCCGTTGCAATGCCGAGCATCGTCAATGCCTGCGACAGAAAACCGAACGTTCCCTGCACCACCGCGCGATGATCGCTAAGCGCGCCCTTGGACTGCCCGGTTGATCCGGAGGTAAACAGAATGGTGGCGTGGTCGTCGGCGCCGATCGTCGGCAATGGCGTGTCGGGCCGACTGTTCGCTGTTACCCCGAGCAGCGCCTCGCCGATCGGGCGGGTGTCGTCCACGCTGACGATGCGGGCGGCAAGACTGGGCACAGCGCGCAGCCGGGCCACTCGGGGTGCATCGGCGAAGACGAGGGTGCATCCAACCTCGTCTATTGCTGACGCCAACTCCTCGGACTGCCACCAGCCGTTGAGCAGCGTCGCAACGCCGCCTGCCATCACGATACCCATGTACAGGATGATCCATGCGGGCGAGTTGCGCATGGCGATGCCGACGCGGTCACCCTTGATGACCCCCTCAGCCACAAGCGCACGCGCCACACTCTTGGCGGCGGCATGCGTCTCGGTAAAAGTGAGCCGTTCATCGCCGGCGACGAGGAATGTCGAGCCGCCATGCTGGTCACAGAAATATGCGAAATAGTCGGAAAGCGTGGGGGGCGCTCCGGCGACGATCGGCAGCCGGCGACCGAAGCGTTCGACGCTGCCCAGCACCAGCGGACCGCCTTCGCTCGTCAGCGACGCTATCATCGCGTTCATCTTGAGGTCGAGCTCGGTTGGCATCACTCTCTCCAGCTGCTATCTTTTTCCTTCTTATGGCGTGCTTGGTTCTGACCGCAACGTCGTTAATCGGTCGGCAAAATGCTCAGCGCTCGCTCAAATGCGCCGTTCTGGTCCGCTTCCGGCATGGTTGCCCGCTGCGGGCACTGCCCAAAAGTTGCCGAGCTGCAATTTATCAAATCCTGCCATTCGGTGTCGGCGATCTGAATCGCATTTCTCGGATCCCTCTGCGAAACGGTTAATTGTCAGCACTGACCGCCTTATGCTTCGTTGCGTCGAATAGCTTTGCGTGCTTCAACGTCTTCCCGCATTTGTCCTGCATGACCGATGGCGTCGACCCAACAGAAGCAGGCGATCGCGTGACCGCGCAGCGGGAGCCTCGCCAAAGCGTTTTCCTGAGCACATCGCTTGAACGCTTTGGGAGCGCTGAGGCGACGCAACATCGCGTCCGTGATTTGTCTCCTAAGGGCATGCGCATCGATCAGGCAGCCGGTTTACAGGTTGGGGCAACAGTCCTTGTAGCAATCGGCCGCCTCGAGGCCGTTGGCGCAACGGTCGTGTGGGTAAAAGAAGACTCTGCGGGTTTGAGGTTCGCGGAAACTGTCGATCCGTACCTGGCACGGGGAAAAGCGGTCGTGCGTCCCAATGCCAACGTCCTGCCTAGCCGAGAAACGCAACCGGGGGCGACAGCAGGCTGGGTTGCCGATCTTGACGATGCCTATCGTAAATAACGGCGGAGACACTTACCAGCCAAACCGAATGTGGTCCGCCTTCCTCGCCCGGCACCGACCGCTGGCGATGGACCTCGGCCCGGATCAGGCTAAGTGTTTGATCCCACGGTTTGATGGTGCGATCCTTTCCTTGGAATGAAAGGAAGCCGCATGGGACAAGTTCGTTACGGGAGCGCCACGACCACGCACTCCGTTGGAGCAGCAATACAGTGATCGCAAGCTTCGCTCGCGACGCTGAGCCGTGAGTTGGGGATCAACCGGAAGACATTCGCCAAGTGGCGTAAGAGGGCGACGGTCGAGGATATGAAGACCGGGCCGAAGGCCCTCATTCAACAACCTTGTCCGAGGCTGAAGAGGCAATGGTTGTCGCGTTCCGGGAGAGTGTCCGATATTTGGTGCGCGAGGCCGGTTGTCGTTATCAGATGACGAACCTCTCGCCGAAGATCACGGCGAACTGGCTCTTCGCTTCACCCCACTCCCGCGGCGGCCGTTTCCACTCGTCCGCGGCGTGATTGAGCACGAGATATAGCAGCTTCATCGCGGCGTCGTCACCGGGGAAGTGACCCCGGGTGCGGACGGCGCGCCGGATCTTCGAATTCAAAGCCTCGATGGCGTTGGTAGTATAGATGATCCGGCCGACGCCCTCGGGAAAGGCGAAAAAGGGCATGACCTGGTCCCAGTGCCGCCGCCAGCTCATGGCGATGGCTGGATGTTTCTGGCCCCAGGGGCCTGCCTCGAACGCCTCCAGCGCCGCCAGGCCGGCCTCGGGCGTCTCGGCGCGATAGACGCTGCGAAGCGCCTGGGCGATCGGCTTGCGATCTTTCCACGACGCAAAGCTCATGCTGTTTCGGATCAGATGCACGATGCAGGTTTGAACGATGGTCTCGGGGAACACGGCGTTGATCGCCTCCGGGAAGCCCTTCAGGCCATCGACGACGGCGATCAGGATGCCGGCGATGCCGCGGTTCTTGAGCTCGTTCATTACCCTGACTCAGAACTTGGCACCCTCGGTCTGCTCGATCCAGATGCCGAGCACCTCCTTCGTGCCGTCCGGCTGGATGCCCAGCGCGATGTACACCGCCTTATTGCGGACGAACCCCTCGTCGCGGATCTTTACACGGATCGCGTCAAAGAACATTAGCGGATAGCAGGTGTCGAGCGGGCGACCCTGCCATTCGGCGACCGTCTCCAGCACGGCGTCGGTAACCGTCGAGATCAGATCCGGCGACACGTCGATGCCGTAAAGCTCTTCGAGATGCCCCCGAATCTCGCGCACCGTCATGCCGCACGCGTACATCGAGATGATCTTGTCGTCGAAGTCGGGGAAACGGCGCTGGTATTTGGTGATCAGCTTCGGATCGAACGTCCCCGCGCGATCCCGCGGCACGTCCAACGTCACCTTCGACGTGCCCGTCAGCATCGTCTCTCGCGACGAGCCGTTGCGCCGGTTGATTGCGCCTGCGGCCCCTTCATTTTCCAGATGATCGTCCAGCTCTGCTGACAGCATGCGCTCAGAGAGCGCCTTCTTCAGATCGCCGAGCAGCCGCGTAACCGCAACACGGCCTGGTCGCGTCAGATGCGCTTCGACATGATCTGCGAGGCAAACGGGATCGAGCACCGGCTCACCAAACCGCACCACCCGTGGACCAACGGTCAGGTCGAGCGGATGAACCGCACCATCAAGGAGGCGACCGTCAAACGCTTCCACTACGAGAGCCATAACCAGCTGCGGACGCACCTCGCCGACTTCATGGCCGCCTATAACTTCGCCCGCCGGCTCAAGACGCTCCACGGGCTCGCGCCCTACGAATACATCGCCAAGATCTGGACGTCAGAGCCAGACTTGTTCATCGTCGACCTGATCCACCAAATGCCGGGACCAAACACCTAAGCGGGAATTTCTCACAAATAATGGACCAATCCGCAGGGCTCAGGTCAGAGCGCCGGAAACTTACCTTCAGCCCGGATGAGAAACCGGGGGACCCTCAAACGCCATCGCCTCAAGGCAGCCTTGGATCAACCAGCGATCACGCCCTCAACTTTGTAACGGGGGCTTACAGGCACCGCGGCTCGCCGTGTCGGACCGCACCAGTGGCTTGACCGCGGATCGCGGGCGTCTACATCGACTGTGTGAGCGGAAGCGCAGACCATTCGGCAGACGACGGTCGCCGCTCAAGGGTGCTTACCTCGCTGATCCAAACCTACAGCGTGCCGCTGAGCCGCTATTTCAACCGGCGCATAGCAATGCAGCAGGATGTCCCTGATCTCGTACAGGAGGTATTCTTGCGCCTCAGCCGGCTGCCGGACCCCGATGATATTCGCCAGCGCGACAGCTTCATCTTCGTCACCGCGGCTAACGTGCTGAAGGATCGTGCACGGCGCGATCAGGTGCACGGGGTCGGCCTGTCCGATCCGATCGACGATTTTTCCCTGGAGGGTTCGGACTTTGCGCCGGATCGCGTCTTGGAGAGCAGGCGGATCGCCGAGGCGCTGGCCGGCGCGCTCGCCGAACTGCCGGAACGCACGCGCGATGTCTTCGTGCTGAGGATGCTGGAGGGCATGAAGATGGCCGCTGTCGCGCATACCATGGCTATTTCGACGCGCGCCGCGGAGAAGCACCAGGCACGCGCGCTGGCGCATGTCGCCCAACGGCTGAAGGATTGGCGCGGTGACTGATCCGCGCCTGATCGACGCGGCGGGCTGGGCCGAACGGCTCGAGGGCGATCCGAGTGCGGCGACGCGGGCGCGCTTCGCCGCTTGGCACGCTCAGCCGGGCCATTGCGAGGCCTGGGCGGTGGTGACGGCGGCGCACAAGGCGGTGACCGACGTGGCGGATCACTCCGATCTGCTGGCGCTGCGTCATGCCGCAGTCGCCCGAGTGGCGTTGGCCCGCCCTCCGGCGCGGCTGGCGCCTTGGGCGTGGGCGGCAGCGGCCTGCGCGGTGGCCGCGGCGCCGCTCGCCTGGTGGCAGTATCCCGCGCGCGCGCCCGCCGTTCAGGTTGCGGCGGCACCGGTCTATCGTACGGCGGTCGGGCAGCGGCTGATGGTGACACTGAGCGACGGATCGCGGCTGACGCTGGACACCGCCAGCCGGGTGCGCGTCGCCTATACCGCGACCGAGCGCCGGCTCGTGCTGGAAGAGGGCCAGGCGCTGTTCGAAGTCGCCAAGCATCAGTCGCGGCCGTTCGTGGTCGCCGCGGGCGGGCGATCGGTGACCGCGCACGGGACCTCATTCGACGTCCGCCTGCATCCCGGCGCGGTGCAGGTCGCGCTGGTCGAGGGCAAGGTGATCGTCGCCGGGGGTGGTGCAGCTCCCGTCGCGCTCGCTCCCGACGACGTGCTGACCGCGTCCGAGCTCGGCGTGTCGGTGCGGCACGTGCCCGGCCTCCCGCAGAGGCTGGCGAGCTGGAGCGAGGGGCGGCTGGTGTTCGAAGACGAAACGCTGCAGCAGGCGGTCGCCGAGATGAACCGCTATGCGACGCCGGGCATCGCCATCGCGGATGCAGCTGCCGCCCGCATCCGAATCAGCGGTTCGTTCCGCACCGGCGACGTCCGGCCGTTCCTCGATGCCTTGCGGATCGGATTCCCGGTGACGGTCCGCCGGGATCGCGACGGCCGCACGATCATCGGATCGCGACCGTAGAAAAAGATTGCGGCGCGCGGTTCGGGTTTTGGCAGCCGCTGCGTCTCTATTCCTGACCGACCCCGGCAGAGGGATCGGACGAAAAGGGAGGATAGGACCATGACGTCGAAGAACAGGGCGCTGTTGCGCGGGGCGATGATGACCGCGGTGGTGCTGGGCGCCAGCAGCATGCCCGTCGGCGTCACCGCACAGGCCGCCCCGATCGGCGTCCGCATCGCCCGCCAGGACATGAGCGATGCCTTGCTCACCTTCTCGCGCCAAAGCGGCAAGCAGATCCTGTTTTCCCCGACGCTGGTCCGCGGCAAGACCGCCCGCGCGGTCGCCGGACGGATGGACGTGCGCGATGCGCTGACCACGATCCTGCGCGGATCCGGCCTCACCCACCGGATGACCCCCGGCGGCGCCTATCTGATCGTCGCGGAGCAGGAGCAGGTCGCGCCGGCGACGGCCGCGGCGCAGGCCGGCGCGACGCAGACCGACGGCACCACCGCGCAGGCGGTGTCGGCGACCGAAGAGCCCGCCGAGGACATCGTCGTCATAGGCACCGCAGGGGCCGGCACCCGCCGCCAAAACGCCGCGTTCGCGGTCACCACGATCGACGGTGCGCTCGCCCAGCGGCTCGGTACGGCTAGCACCGCCGAAGTGCTGCGTGCGGTGCCGGGCGTCAGCACCGAATCCTCGGGTGGCAAGACCGGCGCCAACATCTTCGTGCGCGGTTATCCGTCGGGCGGCGACGCCGAATACGTCACCTTCCAATCCGAAGGCGTGCCGTTCTTTCCGCCGCCGACGCTGTCGTTCCTGGAGAATACCCAGCTGATCCGCATCGACGAGACGATCCAGCGGGTCGAGGCGGTGCGCGGCGGTACCGGTGCGCTGTTTTCCAACGGCCAGCCGGGCCTGACGATCAACCTCGTCCAGCGTGAAGGCAAACAGACGCCCGATGCGATGCTGAAGCTGTCCGGTACCGACTTCGGCGAATTCCGCGTCGACAGCTACGTCTCCGGTCCGATCGACGCCAACACCACATACATGGTGGGCGGCTATTATTCGACCTCCCGCGGCATTCGCGATGCGCAGTTCGAGGCGGAGCGTGGCGGCCAAATCACCGCGAACATCCGCCACGATTTCGACAAGGGTTCGCTGCTCGTCTTCGGGCGCTACCTGGACGATCGCGGCCAGTGGCTGCTGCCGATCCCGGTGGTGCAGGACGGCGACAATATCCGCGAATATGCCGGCTTCGACGCGGGCACCGGCACCCTGGTCGGCCGCGACACGCGGATCGGGGTACGCAACGACGGCAGCCGCGTCGACCTGGCGGATGGCCGCAGCGCGCGTATCTATAATATCGGCGGCAACTTCGATTACGAACTGGCCCACGGGATCACCGTTCGCGATCGTGGCAGCTGGTTGGAGGGCGATGCCGACACGATCGGCCTGGTGCCCGGCGGCACCCCGCCGATCTCCGCCGCCGCTTATGCCGCGGGTCGTGGCGGTACGATCGGTTCGCTGACCTTCGCCACCGGCGGCGGCGCCGCGTCGCCGAACCAGCAGGTGGTCGAGGCCGGGCTGTGGAGCGTCGAGAAACATATCCAGGCGTTCGTCAACGATTTCGCGCTGGAATGGAAATCGGGACGCAATACGCTGACCGGCGGCGTCTATTATTCGCGCTACAAGTCGCGCGATCGCTGGAACCTCGGCAACAGCATGCTGCTGACCGCGGAGCCGAACGCGCGCCGCCTGAACCTGACGCTGGCGGACGGGCGGATCGTAACCCGCGACGGTTTCACCAGCGGTTCGACCTTCAAGGTCAATGCGCGCTACACCGGTGAGGATCTCGCCGGCTATGCGGTCGACGAACTGCAGATCACCGATCAACTGCGCATCGATGGCGGCGTCCGCTGGCAACGGCATTCGGTCGACGGAACGCTGGAGAATCTTGCAGCGAGCGTGCCTGCGGCGGGCGCGGACGGCAGTGCCAGGACGCTGTACGACAATGGCGATGCGCAGCTCAACGGCACGTTCCGCACCATCCGCTATCGGGGCGATGCCTGGTCGTGGACCGGCGGCGTCAATTACGACCTGACGCGACAGGTGGGCGCCTTCATCCGCTACAGCCGCGGCAACAGCTTTCCGTTCTTCGACAATCTGCGCGACGGCATCGACGTCGCGCCGCAGGTCGACAGCTACGAAGGCGGGGTGAAGGTATCGACCGGTATCGCCAACCTGTACGCCACGGTGTTCCACAACACCTTCGACGGATTGGCGACGACGGTCATCACCAGCGGTGCACCGATCGCCTCGATCGGCGGCGCCAAAGCGACCGGCGTAGAGCTGGAGGGGCAATTGCGCCCGTTTGCCGGCTTCACGCTCAGCGGATCGGCGACCTATCTCGATGCGACCTATCGCGACTTCTTCACCGATGGCGGGCGCACCGACCTTACCGGCAATCGCGTCCAGCGTCAGCCGAAATGGCAGTGGCGGGTGACGCCGGCCTATGACGTCGCGCTCGGCGGCGACACCAAGGCGGGCGTGTTCGCTACGATCGGCTATGTCGGCGACCGCTTCTCCGACATCCAGAACGCGCAGGTCCTGCCCAATTATTACAAGCTGGATGCCGGGCTGACGCTGGATCTCAACCGCCAGATCCAGTTCCAGGTGATCGGTGACAACCTGACCGACGAGATTGGGCTGACCGAGGGCAATCCGCGCACGCTCGGTGCGCAGGGCAGCGGCACGATCCTTGCCCGGCCGATCGTGGGCCGTTCGATCCGCTTCGCCGCCGCCTTCCACTTTTGATAGTTCCCGCTGGGCCGGTGCCTAAACAGGGCATCGGCCGTTTTGTCCGCGGATCAACTAACCGGGAAACCACGCGACGTGATGAACATGCTGTCCCGTATCGCCATGACGGCGTCGTTGTCGCTGCCCGCGATGGCTGCCGCACAGGTGGCATCGCCGACGATCGCCAATCCTTCGCCCGCCGACATCTATGGCGGGCTGTTCGACGCGGTGCAGCAGCAGCGGGTGTTCGCGGACGGCAAGACCTTCGTCGATGCGCTGCCGAAGCGAGAGGCTGCGGCGATCCTCGCCGACTACGCCCGCACCCGGCCGCAGGGCGCGGCGCTGAAAGCGTTCGTGCTCGCAAATTTCATCGTGCCCGGCGAGAACGATCGCGGTACCTCCGATCTGCGCACCCACGTCCGCACGCTGTGGCCGCAGCTCGTCCGCCAGCCGGTCGTGCCGGTCGCTGGCAGCTCGGCGCTGCCGCTGCCGGCGCCCTACGTCGTGCCGGGCGGGCGGTTTCGGGAGATCTATTACTGGGACAGCTATTTCACCATGCTCGGGCTGAAGGCCGATGGGCAGCAGCCGCTGGTCGAATCGATGCTCGACGATTTTACCAGCCTGATCGAACGCTACGGCCATATCCCCAACGGCACGCGCACCTATTACCTCTCCCGGTCGCAGCCCCCGTTCTTTGCGTTGATGCTAGACCTGTCGGAGAACAAGGACCCGGCGGTCGCAGCGCGGCGGCTGAAGGCGCTGCGCGGGGAGCATGATTACTGGATGAAGGGGGTAGGGTGCGTCACCGCGCGCGCCGCCTGCCTGCGGGTCGTCCGCATGCCGGACGGCAGCCTGCTCAACCGCTATTACGACGATCGCGACACCCCACGCGATGAGTCCTACGCCGAAGACGTGGCGACCGCCGCCAAGGCGGCACCGCGCGCCGCCGCCGACACGCAGCGCGCGTTGCGTGCCGGTGCGGAAAGCGGCTGGGACTTCAGTTCGCGCTGGCTGCGCGATCCGCAGTCGCTCGCGACGATACATACCACCGACATCGTACCGGTCGACCTCAACAGCCTGTTGTTCGCGATGGAGCGCCGCATCGCCGATGGATGCAGCGCGGCGGCCGATGTCGCCTGTGGGACGCGCTATGCCGGCCTCGCGACGCAGCGCAAAGCGGCGATTGACCGCTATCTGTGGCAGGCGACCATCGCTCGCTATGCCGACTGGGACCTATCCACGGCCAGGCCCACCAACAGCGTCAACGCCGCGATCCTGTTTCCGCTGTTCGTTGGCATCGCCTCGCCCGCTCAGGTGAAGGCGGTCGCCGCGACGACGCGGAACGCACTGCTGGCGACGGGTGGCCTGCGTACGACGACGCTGAGCACCGGGCTGCAATGGGATGAGCCCAACGGCTGGGCGCCGCTGCAATGGGTGGCGATCGCAGGCCTGGCGGCGAACGGCGAGGCGATGCTGGCGAAGGAGATCGCGATGCGTTGGCTCGGCACCGTCCAGGCCGCCTATGAAGACACCGGCAAGATGCTGGAGAAGTACAACATAGAGGCACGTACACCAGGCGGCGGCGGAGAGTATCCGGTGCAGGACGGCTTCGGATGGACAAACGGGGTGACGAGTGTCATTTTGGATCGCTACCCGGATTTAAGAGCCCGGCCGAAAATTGAGTTTGGCGATTTCAGTGGCTTGTGATTCACCGAGGGTTGCGAAGACCACGGGGATCACATGGGCTGGTCCAAAACCGCTCGCCGCGAGCATGACAGAAGCGGCTTGCGCTATGCAAGCGACTACACGGATGAAGAATGGGCCGTATGCCGCCCGTCCGAGGACGGCAACCGTATGAAAAAGGGCCCTTATCGGGGACCTTTTCATATCGTCACCGCACGCCTCAGTTGGCCTGCTTTTCCGTCCCGATGGCCCGGTTTTGCTCCTCCGTTAGAGGCCGCCACTTCGCGACGCCTGCATCGCTCATGCGCACCCGACTCTTCATTACGTTTTCTAACCATTCCGTCCGTACCTGACCGTTCATCGTTTCGAGAAGCGATGCGGCACAGCGCTCATGCAGCGGCGTCAGGTCTGGCAAGCCCATCGTCCGGCCCGCCCGTCTGGGATCAGATCAATTCTACCGTCACCGTCGTCGGGCACCGCCCCTTGAACAGACCTATGGCGCGCTGCATAGCCCAGCACGATCCGCCGCGCGAGAGGACCAGCATGACCGTGACCATCCAGATCCAGACACTCGACGGCCAAGGCGCGTTCGACGCTTATGTTGCCGAACCGGCTTTACCGCCGAAAACGGCGATCATCGTCATTCAGGAGATATTCGGAGTTAATGCGGGCATTCACAGCAAGTGCGATCGTCTGGCGGCAGAAGGATATCTGGCGCTGGCGCCGGATCTGTTCTGGCCGATCGCACCGGGAATCCAGCTCGATCCCGACGTTCCGGAACAGATGCAGCAAGCGCTCGGCTTGATGGGCAAGTTCGACCAGGATGCGGGCATTCGTGACATCGAGGCGACGATCCGCACCGCACGGGGGCTGCTTGCCGGCGGTGTGGGCAAAGTCGGCGTGGTCGGCTATTGCCTGGGTGGCCGGCTCGCCTTCATGACCGCGGCACGGACGGACGTGGATGCCTCCGTCGGGTATTACGGGGTCGGCATCGATGGCCTTCTTCGGGAATCACAGGCCATCACCAAGCCGGTGTTGCTCCACATTCCAGAGGAGGATCATTTCGTGAACAAAACGGCGCAGGCAGCAATGCATGACGGCCTTGACGATCATCCTAAGGTTACACTGTACGACTATCCAGGCGAGGACCACGGCTTTGCGACCGAGTTCGGTGCCCGCAGGTCGGATGCCGCCGCGCAACGCGCGGATGCCCGTACAGCCGCGTTTTTCGCCGAGCATCTCGCCTGAGCGCCTGCCGGATGGCAGCACGACTCGACGGTGCCGGATTATGCATACTCTTCATCCGGAACGATCGGCATGCAGGCCGCTCGCCGCGAAATCAAAGGGGCAGCAGAGAGGCCGTCCGCGCAGCAGCCAGACGACGATCAGGCTAGCCGCGACGACGAAGGCAAGCGGCTGTCCAGCGAATTGCGCGTTGCGACTCCACCGTCGGGTAAAGATCTTGGCGAGCATTATTCCGCCTTTTCCGGGTCAAGTTCAGCATGCGCGCTGAGCAGCAGCGCGGGTGCGAACCGGATGAGCGTAGGCGCGTGTTAGCGTTTCGTGCGAAAGACCAGCAGCAGGGTGTAGCCGCACAGCAGCGCAAGCCCGAACCAGGTCAGCGCGTACACCAGATGGTTGTTGGGGAAGGAAACCACGGTGAGCCCGCCGAGCGGCCATCCGCCAGGGTTTGGGCTAGCGTCAGCGTCGATGAAGTACGGAGGGACAGAGGCCAGGCCGCGCGCTCGGGCAATGGCCGCAACGTCGCGAGAGTACCAGCGATCCTGTTCAGGCCGGTTTGGCCGCAGTACCCGTCCGCCCGGCTCGGTGAGCCGCAGAAGCCCGGTAACTACGGCAGGCTTGGCAGGCAGCGCCTGCGCCCTGGTGGTGCGGTTTGTCCTATCCGGAGGAACGAAGCCCCGATTGACGAGGATGAACGTCCCGTCCGCGATCCGCAGCGGGGTCAACACCCAATAACCGTTGCCCTGTTCGGTGACGGCCTCAACGAGGGTCTCGCGATCGTGCACGAAACGGCCGGTGACAGTCACGCGGCGGTATTGCCACTCCGCTGGCCCCCTCCGGCGCCACTCGTTCGCGGAGGGCGCTACCGCTGGCGGCGCATGGATCCGTTCGTCCACCGCCGCGATTAACGCCAACTTCCAGGTGCGCCGCTCGACCTGCCAGACGCCAAGCGCCGTGAACAGCAGCATGCCGGCGAGCGCCAGCCCGACTAGAAGCAGCCGCTTCATTATGGACCGGTGCCCTTGCTACCGGCGTAGGCCGGTCAGCGAACCGGGCCCATGTGCGCGCCGGGCATTGGCATCATGTTGGTGTTGAGGTGGAACATGACCCAGATCGACCCGCCGATGGTGATCACGACGATCACTGCCGTGAAAAGGAAGGCCAGCAGCGTCCAGCCGCCCTCCGAGCGCGTGTCGAGGTGCAAGAAGCAGATCACGTGAACCGCAATCTGGCTCACCGCGAGGGCGAAGATCACCGCGGCCATCCAGCCGGGCGCGGGTCCTGACTGCGACATCACCAGCCAGAAGGGCACCACGGTGAGCACGATCGCGAGCAGCGATCCCACGCGATAGCCGAGCCGGCTGCCGTGCCCGTGCGTGTCGCCATGCGCGTGCAGCGCGGCGTCATAGGGTTCGGTGCTCAACGGATTACTCCATACAAATAGACGAAGGTGAAGACCCCGATCCAGATGATGTCGAGGAAGTGCCAGAACATCGATAGGCAGATCAGCCGCCGCTTCATGGGCTGAATCAAGCCGTGCTGGCCGAGCTGGATCAGCGAAGCAGCAATCCAGATGAGGCCGACCGTCACGTGCGCCCCGTGGGTGCCCACCAGCGTGAAGAAGGCGGACAGGAAGGCGCTGCGCTGCGGCCCCGCACCTTCGGCGATCAGGTGCGAGAACTCGTAAAGCTCGACACCGACGAACGCCAGGCCAAGCAGACCGGTGATCGCCAGCCAGAAGCGGGTCGGCCCGACCCGGCCGGCCTCCATGTGCGGCATGGCCTCGCCGAAGGTGATCGAGGAGGCGAGCAGGAACGCCGTGTTGAGCGCGACGAGTTTGAGATCGAAGATCTCGCGCGGCACGGGACCGCCGGCGTAGCTCGTGCTCACCACCCCGAACATCGCGAACAGCGAGGCAAAGATGAGCGCGTCGCTCATCAGGTAGATCCAGAAACCAAGCACGGTGGCGCCGTTGCCGCCGTGATCATGGTCCTCCTCTTCGGCGAGGTGCCAGGTTGTGCGCGCCCCACGGGCGTCGATTGCGTGCTCGGTCATGTCAGGCTCCAGCGGCCAGCAGCTGCCGCCGCTCGCTTTCCGTCCGCGTCACTTCATCCTCCGGGATGAAATAGTCGCGCTTGAGGTTGAAGGTGTGGCCAACAGCGACGACCAGCAGGCCGGCAAAGCTCAGCGCGGCGAGCCACCACATGTACCAGACCATGCCAAAGCCGAGCGCAAGCGCGAGACCGGCGAGGATCACGCCGCTGCCGGTATTGCGCGGCATGTGGATGGGGCGGAAGCCCTCCTTGGGCCGCTCGTAACCGCGCGCCTTCATGTCGTACCAGGCATCAAGATCGTGGACGACGGGCGTGATCGCAAAGTTGTACTCTGGAGGAGGCGAGCTGGTCGACCATTCGAGCGTGCGGCCGTTCCACGGATCGCCCGTCGTGTCCGCCAGCTGCTTCCGCTTCACGAAGCCCATGACGATGCTCATCACGAAGCCGAGGATGCCGACCAGGATTATAAGGGCGCCGATTGCCGCGATCACGAAGTAGGGCTGGATGCTCGTGTCATCGAAGTGATGAACACGCCTTGGCTCGCCCATCAGACCGACGACGTAGATCGGCGTCCACGCGATCCAGTAGCCGATCACCCATCCCCAGAATGCCACCTTGCCCCAGAACTCGTCGAGCTTGAAGCCGAACGCCTTGGGGAACCAGTAGGTCATGCCCGCGAAGAGCGCGAAGACGACGCCGCCAATGATGACGTTGTGGAAGTGGGCCACGAGGAACAGCGAGTTGTGGAAGACGAAGTCGGCCGGCGGGATGGCGAGCAGTACCCCGGTCATGCCACCGACGGTGAACGTCAGCATGAAGGCGACGACCCACCACATCGGAAGCTCAAACCGGATGTCGCCCTTGTACATGGTGAACAGCCAGTTGAAGATCTTCGCGCCCGTCGGGATCGAGATCACCATGGTGGCGATGCCGAAGAAGCTGTTGACGGTCGGGCCAGCACCCATGGTGAAGAAGTGATGCAGCCAGACGAGATAGGAGAGAATCGTGATGACTACCGTCGCGTAGACCATCGACGAATAGCCGAAGAGCGGCTTGCCCGAGAAGGTTGCGGTGATCTCCGAGTAGATGCCGAAGGCGGGGAGAACGAGGACGTAGACCTCCGGGTGACCCCAGATCCACACCATGTTCCAGTACATCATGGGCGCGCCGCCGAGCTCGTTGGTGAAGAAGTTTGTGCCGACGTAGCGGTCGAGCATCAGGAGGAAGAAGGCCGCCGTCAGCGCCGGGAAAATGGCGATGGCCAAAACGTTCGAGCAGAGCGCCGTCCAGCAGAAAACCGGCATTTTCATCATGGTCATGCCGGGCGCGCGCATCTTGATGATGGTCGCGACCATGTTGATCGCAGACAGGGTTGTGCCGACGCCCGCTATCTGTAGCGACCATAGGTAATAGTCGACGCCCGTATCGGGGCTGTATGCGAGTTCGGCGAGCGGTGCGTAGGAGAGCCAGCCGGTGCGGGCAAACTCGCCAACGAACAGCGAGATCATCACCAGCACCGCGCCCGCGGCCGTCAGCCAGAAGCTGAGATTGTTCAGAAAAGGGAACGCGACGTCGCGCGCGCCGATCTGGAGCGGCATGACGAAGTTGATGATGCCGACCACCAGCGGGATCGCCACGAAGAAGATCATGATCGTCCCGTGCGCGGTGAAGATCTGATCGTAATGGTGCGCGGGCAGATAGCCTTCGTTTGCTCCGAACGCCACCGCCTGCTGTGCCCGCATCATGAGCGCGTCGGAGAAGCCCCGCAGCAGCATGATGATGCCAAGAATGATGTACATGATGCCGATCTTCTTGTGATCGACGCTCGTGAACCACTCGCCCCAGAGGTAGCCCCAGAGGCGATACTTGGTGACGGCACCCACGATGCCGAGCCCCAGGAGGGACACGACGATGAAGGTGGTGAGCAGGATCGGCTCATGGAACGGGAAAGATTCCCAGGTCAGCCGACCGAAGACGGATTTGAGCAATGAGTCAGACATCGTGCTTCCGTTCGCGGGGGGTCAGGCCCGCACGGCGCGGGTGGCGCCGGGGACGGGGAGGGGGGTGATCGCGGACATGTCGCGGTTGCGCTGGTCACCGGGCTTCTGCTGGCCGGGTGCGCCGGGCTTCTCAGGCTTGGTGACGTTCGGACCGGAGCCCTTGTCCTCTGGCGCCTTCTGGAGCGCCGGCACCGGCTTCTCGCCCATGATCGGCGCAGCACCGCGCCCCGGCGCCATGCCGGCGCCCATGCGGTGATCGTCGGGGTTGCCGCCGCCGCGCGCCATGTCGCGGGCCATCACATCGACCATGCAGGGCTTGCCGGGCTCGACGCAGCGGTTGACGATCCGGTCGAACAGGCCGGATTGCACCGAGGCGAACCGCATCACGGGCACCTTCTCGCTGGGCTTGGCGAGCGCGATATAGTTGGCGGTCTGAAGCGTGCCGCCTCCTGCCTTTATACGGGCAACCCAACGGGCAAAGTCGGCTGGGGTCTGGCCATAAAACTTGAACCGCATGTCCGAATAGCCGCGGCCGGTGTAATTGCCCGAATAACCTTCGCTCGTGACCGGCTTGTTGATGACGGCGTTCAGCTCGGACTTCATCGTCGGCATAGCGTAGACCATGCCTGCCAGCGTCGGCACGTACAGGGTGTTGAACTGGTCGGTCGAGGTGATCGAAAAATGCACCGGAACATCGACCGGCAGCGCAAGCTCGTTCACCGTAGCGATGCCGAGGTCCGGGTAGACGAACAGCCATTTCCAGTCGAGCGCGATCGCCTGCACCTCGAGGGGCTTGGTGCCGGCGGGAACCGGTCTGCCCGGGCCGAGCCGCTCCAGCGGCCGGAAAGGATCGAGCAGATGCGTGCTCGTCCAGGTCACGGCGCTGAGCGCGATGATGATCAGGAGCGGGCACGCCCATATGACCAGCTCCAGCGTCGTCGAATGGTCGAATTTGGGGTCGTAGGTCTTGTTGGCGTTACCGCGCCGGTATTTGCGCGCGAACACCACCGTCAGCGCCATGACCGGCACGATGATGAGCAGCATCACGCCTGTCGAAAACAGGATGAGGTCGCGCTGCTGGACGGCGATGTCGCCGGCCGGGTTCATGACGACCATGTCGCAGCCCCCGAGCATCGCCGGCAGCGCCAAAAGGGGCAGGCGCAAGGCCCTTCGAATGCGGTTGGATCCTGTTCTTAGCATGCTCGCTCGCTAACCCTCCCTCCCTCGACCGACTTTGACTCGGATCAAAGGTGTATCGTTTATCAATGGCTAGGGTGAACCATCAGCCGGCAAGATCGTTGCGATCCCGCGTCGCAAACCGGTTGGTGACGGAACGGAGGACGAACAGGGATGGTTGCCAGCACCCTCGGCACGGCGAACTCGACAACCCTCGAGCGGGACGCCCGGCTGATCAATGCCCGAGAGCATGAAGTTCGTCCAGGCGATATCGCGGTTGGCGTGATCATCGGTCGCTCGACCGAGTTCTTCGACTTCTTCGTGTACGCTATTGCGTCTGTTTTGGTCTTCCCCAGCCTAATCTTCCCCTATGTCAATGCGCTCACGGGCACGCTCTACTCGTTCGCGATCTTCGCGCTCGCGTTCATCGCCCGCCCGATCGGGGCGTTCGTCTTCCTCTGGGTTGATCGTCGTCACGGTCGCGGCGTCAAGCTCACTATTGCCATGTTCCTACTCGGCGGCTCCACTGCTGCGATGGCGTTCCTGCCGAGCCATGCTCAGGTCGGCGGCGTGGCAGCGGTCCTTCTCGCGATCTTCAGGCTTGGCCAGGGGTTCGCGCAGGGCGGTACCTGGGACGGTCTGCCCGCGTTGCTTTCACTCAACGCGCCGCAGAACCGCCGCGGCTGGTTCGCGATGATCCCGCAGCTCGGCGCACCGATTGGCCTGTTCGTGGCCGCGGCGGTATTCGCCTTTCTCCTGACGACGCTCAAAACGGCCGATTTCTTGGAATGGGGCTGGCGCTATCCGTTCTTTGTCGCGTTCGTCATAAACGTCGTGGCGTTGTTCGCCCGTCTCCGCCTCATCTCGACGCCAGAATTCGAGGAACTGTTCGAAAGCCGCGAACTCCAGCCCTCGCCGGTGACGCAAATGTTTCGGGAGGAGGGACGCACGGTCGTCCTCGGCGCGTTCGCGCCGCTCGCCAGCTTCGCGCTGTTTCACCTCGTTACCGTTTTCCCGCTGTCCTGGGTGGTGCTGACCTCGGGCGAAAGCGCGGTGCATTTCTTGGTCATCGAGATGGTAGGTGCGGTTGTCGGGCTTTTGGCCGTGGCTGCTTCGGGCACCATCGCAGACCGGATCGGGCGGCGCACGCTCCTGGGTGTCTCAGCCGCGCTGATCGGGGCCTATAGCGGCTTCGCGCCGCAACTGCTGGGGCGCGGTCCGAGCGGAGAGTGGGTCTATATGATCCTCGGGTTCGTCCTTCTCGGGATATCCTTCGGGCAGTCGTCCGGTGCGACCAACAGCAGCTTCTCTCCCCGCCACCGCTACACAGGCGCGGGGACGACGGCCACGGCGTCATGGTTCATCGGTGCAGCGTTTGCGCCGCTGGCTGCGCTGCTGCTCGCGAGTAATTTCGGCCTCATTTTCGTGGGTGCTTATCTGCTGTCGGGCGCGGCTTGCACGCTTGGTGCCCTGGCGCTCAATCGTGAATGGGGTCGCAAGACCGCCTGAGGACCTGACATGACTGACTCTCACGACGCACAGCACGCGCAGCCCCTTCGCCACCTGGTGGTGCTGGCCAACCCCGCGCCTCAAGGCTTCGACCACGCCATCGTCGACGCCTACCGCGAGGTTGTCGAAAGCCATCACCAGCACGTACTGGTGCGCGATCTCTATGCTGTCGACTTCGATCCGGTGCTCCGCGCGGTCGAGCGGCCCACCGAGCCGGGTTGGCTGCCGGCACCCGACGTGGCGGCGGAACTCGACCATGTGCGCACATGCGACATCATCGTCTTCGTCTACCCAATCTGGTTCGGGCTGCCGCCTGCCATGCTCAAGGGCTATGTCGATCGGGTGCTGGGCGCCGGCTATAGCTTTCGGGACGTGCACGACGCCAAGGGACACCCGCTGGTCGAAGGCAAGCCGCTCCTCTCGTTCAGCACGTCCGGCACGTCGCTGCCTTGGCTGAATGAGCAGGGGCAGGTGCTCTCGCTGAAGGAGATCTTCGACGTCTACCTGATGCGCGGGCTTGGCCTGAGCCAGGCCGAGCATGTCCGGATCGACTCCGTAGTGCCAGACATGAAGCCGGCCTATGCAGCCGAGCAGCTCGAGCGCGTCCGTGCAGCGGCGGAAAAGACCTGTGCCAACCTGGCTGCCGGCCACTACCGCGAACAGGCGCAAGCGGCGCTTCGCCGGCGGCAGGATCACGCCGGCTCTGCCTGAGAAAAAACGGGCCGGCAGAGATCCGATGAACTCCTCTACAGCCCACAGCGTTTAGTGTTCAGAGGAGCGATCGATGAAAGAGGTATACGACGAGCCTTCGACGGCGAAGGCGAATCATGGGCTGGTCTCAGTGACGGGCCCCGACAGCGTCGATGTCGTGATGACGCCGAAGGCAGCGTTGCGCACGGCCGAGCGGATCAGCAGCGCGGCGGTCAAAGCGATCGTGGAGGAGCACGGCCGCCCACCCGGCGACCGCCACTGAAACCATTAGGCTTGTAGCGCCGCGAGTGGCGCGTGAAGCGACCAGACGAGCCCGCTCGGAAGTTCGTCGACGCCGCCGACGCCGCCCAGCCGCCGCGGGGTCGCTACCGCGAGCAGACGCTCACTCCATGCGTCCAGGGGCGGTCGAACCTGCGGACCGTCGCGTTCGGCCCATTGCAGCCAGATATGGGGCTGCTCCACCGCGTTGATCTCCCATCGGAGCGACACATAGCCGTTGCGGCCGCTCAATGCCCCGCAGCTCAGCGAGTGCACTTCGAGTTCGTGAACAGCCAACGCAATGGCGGCGGCCGTACTCGGTCCGACCGCGACGGGCGCACCGACGATGCGCACGCGACTGCTGTGTCCGTCAGCCAGCGCGAGCTCGACCAGCGTCTGTAAGTCGGTAACGTGTGCCTCGGGTTGAACGATCAGATCGCTGATCCTGCTGAGCAACGCGACGCGGGCTGCCACTTCCTGGCCTTTGACGAGGAGGGGCTCGTCACTCTCCATCGCCTGACTGGTGAGTGCGGACACCATCGTGAGCAGGTTGCGGAGCGCATGACGGGCACCATCCACTGGAATAAAGCCGTTCGCCGGCGGCTGGCCCGCGCATGGCAGCGCGAGCTTGTCCACAATATCCTCGAACTCATCCTCGAGCCGGACTTGCGTGCCATCGACGAACCGAACGGTCGTGGTGGTGCCGTCGCAGCAGAGATGCGACACCGCCGAGGGGCTGATCGCGATCCGTCGACCGTCGACCAGGGCAAACGTAGTGTCATCGATCCCCGTACTTTCGAGGCGCATCAGCTCCGGATCGGCGTCCAAGGCACCATCCGTCTCCACTTCCGTCGACGCGTCGAGCGCGTCGGAGAGAAGGCACGCGAAGACGCTGCTGCCGGCGTTCGCAGCGTCCAGTAAGCCAAGTGCTCGTCGCACGAGCACCACCGCCGTTCGCTCCGCTGCCTTCGAGTCCATCATGATCCTCTTCTTCCCCCGCTTGTCTACCGCCCCGCTTCATCACGGCAAGGGGCCGACCTCGCACCCTCCTTTAGAAAGAACCGCTCGGCTTTGATCGCGGTCAAAGTCTTCTGCGCGGGCCGCGATCATGGCTTAGAGCAGGAGGGTCTGCTTTGGAACATATCGTTATCGAGCGCCGGGTTCTGCCCTTTCGGCGCAACTGGCACGTCGTCAACGAGGTCGACCTGGCGCCCTTGCTCGCCGACCACGCCGCGGTCCGACGTATGTGTCAGCGCGCGGAAGACCTGGCCGACCAACTTTCAGAGGGTCCGGGGCTTGAGCAGCGGGGAAACCTCGCCGAGACCGTGCGCTGCTGCATTCGCGATCACGTGAAGGTAACGGGCAATTGTCTTGAACAATTGTTCGGCGGAGAGGCCTTGCGTTTCGGCCAAGGTGTGCTCGCGCGCATCCTGCTGGATCAGATCTCCGATGCGGTGCATGCGGAGGATGTCATCGAGCTGCTCCAGAGGGAGACGCTCGAGCCCGAGAAGATCGACATGCTGAGCTATATGCTGCGCTGCTTGTTCGACAACTACCGCCGCGCGATCGACTTCGAGGAGCTGACGCTGCTGAGTTTGGCCGGAACGCGTCTGTCGGCTGAGGCGCGGCTGGCGCTCGAGCACAGCCTGGAGCGCGGCGGGACCGCTTGACCTAGGCTGCCGCGAGCGCTTCCAGGGCGCCGCGATCAGAGATCGTTACGGCGCGCGGGCCTGGGAGGCTGATGATGCCCGCGGTCTTGAGACGTGTGAGCTGGCGGCTCACGGTCTCGATCGTGAGACCAAGGACGTCGGCCATCTGGCCGCGGGTCAAAGGAAGGTCAAAGGTCAACGGCGCGCCGGCACTCGCCCGGCATCCCGCGCCCCCGACCTTGGTAGCCATTTCCAGGAGAAAGTCGGCGACACGCTCGCCAGCGGTCTTGCGCGAGATCATCAGCATGCGCGCCCGTGCCTCCTGGAGCGCGGTCAACGTCCGCTGCAACAGCAGCCGTTCCATGCGGATATGGTCGTCGAGCACATGTTCGAACTGACGCCGCGGAAAAACACACAGCTCGACGTCGGTCAGCGCCTCGACCGTGTGATCGGCTTCCTCCGCATAGGGTCGGCCGACGAAGTCGGCCGGGTAGAGCAGCCCGACACACTGCTCGCGACCGTCCGGAGTGGACGTCGCGAGCTTGAGCATGCCGTCCAGCACGTTGCCGCAGATGACGCTCTGATCCCCCGCCCAAATGATCGTCGAACCGCGGAGATAGCGACGGCGCTCGCCGATTCCGTTAAGCGCCTTGAGTTCGCGATCGTCGAGGCTACCGCATAAGGCTGCATCGCGAACCGCACATTCCGAGCAGATATCCGAACTTGCCATGCCGCCATCTTAGCGGTGGACGAGGGGATTGTCCTCTTTTCAATGATCAACCGTGCATCGAGCCGGGCAGGTGGGGCCGTCGCCTTTCTTCGGAAACGATGATGGACGTGCGAGCTGCGCGTGGGCGTGACTTAGAGCCTGATCCCTAGCCCCACGCCGACCACCAGCGGATCGAGATGCAACGAGACCTGCTGCGTTCCGATCGCCGTAGTCCGCAGGCGCACTTTGGTATCGATGTCTATATATTTGACGTCCACGTTTACGAACACCTTGCGCGTGATGTCGACGTCGATGCCCGCTTGCGCGGCCCAGCCGAAACTGTCGCTCATATGCACGTTGGTCTGGCCGACCGCCTTCACGAGGCCGTCCGATGCCTTCTCGGTCCAGAATATGGTGTAGTTCAACCCGGCTCCGACATAGGGCCGAACGTGGCTGGTCGGTGCGAAATGATATTGCGCGGTCAGCGTCGGCGGCAGCACCCAGGTCGATGCAAGCCGGCCGATCGAGCCCGTGGTTCCCGTTCGCCCGTCGGCATGATGCTTCGTCGTCGACGCAATCAGCTCGAAGCCAAGGTGATTGGTGGCCATGTAGGTGGCGTCGACTTCAGGCATGAAGCTGTTGTCGACACTGGCCTTTTCGCCTGTGAACGCCGGAAGGACGCTGCCCGAGCGCTCATTGGGCGCGACCATAATCGCGCGCAGCCGGACGAGCACGTCACCTGCGGCGACGCCTGTCCGATCATCAGGCGAGGGCGCACTCTGCGCTGCTGCGGGGCTCGTCACCAGAAGCGCGCACACCGCTACTGCTGCGCTTGAAACCAGATTCCGCATCATCGTCTACTCCATTCTTGATGGCGCAGCAGCTATGATGAGGTCGCAAGAACCGCTTTGACGCGAGTCAAAGACGGTTGTGGGGAGGTCAGGCAGTTTTCGCTCATGTGGACCTATTACCCCGACCTGCTCGCCAAGCCGGTGCCGCGCTACACGAGTTACCCGACCGCTGCCGAGTTCACCGAAACAGTAGCGTCGGCCGACTTGGAAGCCGGGCTCGCGGATCTGCCCGCTGAAGAGCCGCTCTCGCTTTACGTTCACATTCCCTATTGCCGGGAAATCTGCTGGTATTGTGGCTGCAATACCGGCGCTGCCACGCGAGAGGCGCGCCTATCCGCCTATGTGGACCGTCTTCACGACGAAATCGATCTGTTCGCCGCGAAGCTTGGGCCCCGGGGTGTCGTTGGACGAATAGCATTCGGGGGCGGAAGCCCGAACGCGATCGCGCCGGAAGTCTTCCTGAGGCTGGTCGACCGGATCAAGACGGCATTCCGCCACGACCGGCCGGTGATCTCGGTCGAGCTCGACCCGCGCGGGTTCGACGAAAAATGGGCCGCGGCGCTGGCGACCGCCCAAGTCGAGCGGGCAAGCCTCGGCGTCCAGACGTTCGATCCCGCCATCCAGGCGAGGATCGGGCGCGTGCAGCCCGCCGAGCTGATTGAGCGGACGGTCTCCTTGCTGCGCACGGCGAGTATCACGTCGCTGAACTTCGACCTGATGTACGGCCTGCCGGGCCAGACCGGCCGGGAATTGGAAGCGAGCCTCGCGGCAGCGCTGGCCCTGGCACCGGATCGGCTCGCCGTTTTCGGCTACGCGCATGTCCCGCAGATCTTGCCTCGGCAGCGCCGGATCGATGCCTCACAGCTGCCGAGCGCGCGTGATCGG
>ERZ941706.86-NODE-86-length-32735-cov-5.147827_pt1 | contig 32735 bp, 31 predicted proteins | sample MGYA00521232_ERZ941706 | MGnify/ENA primary metagenome ERZ941706 (study PRJEB32759, sample SAMN07749893) | skin metagenome | biome: transportation; feature: city; material: polyester macromolecule | host: Homo sapiens | place: Hong Kong:ER line | collected 2017-07-19...
CCTCGACGACGTCGATCATGCTGGCGGCAGTGGCCATGTTCAGAGATCCTTGGCGAGCCGCACGCCGGTGAACTGCCAGCGCTGGTGGGGGTAGAAGAAGTTGCGGTAGCACGCGCGCACATGGCCGCGCGGTGTCGCGCAGCTGCCGCCGCGCAGCACGAACTGGCCGCTCATGAACTTGCCATTGTATTCGCCGACCGCGCCCTCGACCGCGCGGAAGCCGGGGTAGGGACGATAGGCGCTGCCGGTCCATTCCCACACGTCGCCGAAGAAGGCGGGGTCGCCGGGTGCGGCAGGGCGCGGCTCGACCGGACCGGCGGCGTCCATCTGGTTGCCGCCGGCCGCATCATGAGCCTGCGCGGCGGCTTCCCACTCGAATTCGGTCGGCAGTCGTGCACCGGCCCAGGTGGCGTAAGCGTCCGCTTCGTACAGGCTGACGTGGGTCACCGGTGCGGCCGGGTCGATCGCACGCCGCCCGTCGAGCCCGAACCGGGTCCACACGCCATCGCGTTGTTCCCAATAGAGCGGCGCATCGATGCCGTTCGCCTTCACCCGCGCCCAGCCATCGGCGAGCCAGTGGCGCGGCTCGGCATAGCCGCCGTCGGCGATGAAGGCCGCCCATTCGCCGTTGGTCACCGCCCGGTCGGCGATCGCATGGCGGCTGAGCAACGCATCGTGCCGCGGCCCTTCGCAGTCGAAGGCGAAGTCATCCCCATTATGGCCGACCCGCACGATACCCGCATCGCGCTCGATCCAGCGCATCGGCCCCGGCATGGCGACCGGTACCTTGGGCGCCGCCGGCCACACCGCCGGTTCGAGCGGGTTTTCGCCGAACAGGTGCAGGATGTCGGTGACGAGCAGTTCCTGATGCTGTTCCTCATGATGACAGCCCAGCGCCACCAGCTCGCGCGCCGCGTCAGGCAGATCGGGCAGGGCCGCGACCAGCGCCGCATCGACCGCCTCACGATAGCGCAGCACCTCGTCCAGTGTCGGCCGGGTGATCATCCCCCGCCGGTCACGGGCGTGCCGACGGCCTTCCGCCTCGTAATAGCTGTTGAACAGGAACGGGAAGCGTTCGTCGTGCAACGCATAGCCCACGACATGGTCGCGCAGCACGAACGTCTCGAAGAACCAGGTCGTGTGCGCCAGATGCCATTTCGCGGGCGAGGCGTCGGGCATCGACTGCACGCTGGCATCGGCGTCGGAGAGCGGCGCGACAAGCGCCACCGTCAACGCCCGGACCGCTCGATAGCGTGCGGCCAGAGCGGCATCGGGGCCGTGTGCGATCTTCAACATGGCCGGCCCCTCCTGCGCGCGTGCGCAAGACGCTCAAGCGCACGAAGGGGCAAAGGGTTGCAGCCGGGTTGGCCATAATGTGCGTTAATCTTTCCCGCAGGATAGCGTTTGCCGCGCGCGCCAATCCCTTTGACGCGCGCGCCAAAGCCGCTAGCGTCGCGGGGATGGATACCCCCGCTCAGCCGATCCCGCGCTCCCTCTTCGCCTTCTCGATCTTCTACGGCGGCATGGTCTGCATCGCGGGCGTGCTCGGCAACAAGCAGGTGGCGCTGGGGCCGCTATCTGCGCTCGGGCCGTTGGTCGGCCTGGGGCCCTTGGCGGTGGAGGCGGGGATCTTCGCCTTCCTGCTGCTCGTCGTCACGTCGAGCGCGATGGCCGAGCTGCATGGGTCCACGATCGCGAACCGGCTGGTGCGCATCGGCTTCGTCCCGCTGATCGTGTCGATCCTGCTGTCGTTCATCGTCCACGCGCTGCCCGCCTCGCCCGAGATGCAGCCGGCCAATCGCGACGCGATCCAGCTGGTGTTGGGCGGCACGTGGCGGATCTGGCTGGGCGGGATCATCGCCTATGGCATCTCGCAGACGCTGAACGTCACGATCTTCGCGGCGCTGAAGGGGCGGGAGGGCAGCGGGCTCCTGTGGCTGCGCGCCGGCATTGCCAGCGTGCTCAGCCAGATCGTCGACACCTTGCTGTTCGTCTCGATCGCTTTTGCCGGCGTCTTCCCGATCGGCGAGCTGCTGGTCGGGCAGATGATCGCCAAGGTCGCGCTGTCGGCGATCCTGGTGCCGCCGCTGATCTATGTCTTCGTCGGCCTCGGCAAGCGGCTCGATTCCGCAGCCTGAGCTTGAACGGCGGCGGGGGCAAAACCGTTGCGCCCGTTCGTCCCCCCGCTAAAGGCGCGTGCATGACCGATCCCGCTACCACTGCCCTGCTCGCCAAGGCCGAGACGCTGACCGAAGCGCTGCCGTATCTGCAGCGATACGCTGGCCAGACCTTCGTCGTGAAATACGGCGGCCATGCGATGGGCGATCCCGAACTGGCGCGCGATTTCGCCGAGGATGTCGTGCTGCTGAAGGCGGTCGGCATCAACCCGGTCGTTGTCCATGGCGGCGGCCCGCAGATCGGCGCAATGCTGAAGCGGCTGGGCGTCGAATCGCGCTTCGTCGATGGCCTGCGCGTCACCGATGCCGAAACCGCGCGGATCGCCGAGATGGTGCTGGCAGGGTCGATCAACAAGGAAATCGTCGCCTGGATCGGTCAGGCGGGCGGCCGCGCAGTCGGGATCTCGGGCAAGGACGCGAACCTCGTCACTGCCATGAAGGTCGGTCGCGACACGCCGGATACGTTGCAGGGGATCGAGCGGCACGTTGACCTGGGCTTCGTCGGCGAGCCGGTCGCGGTCGACCGCACGATCATCGATACCTTGTCGGCGAGCGGCATCATCCCCGTCGTCGCGCCGATCGCCTCGGGTGCGGACGGCCACACCTACAACATCAACGCCGACACGATGGCGGGCGCGATCGCCGCGGCGGTGGGTGCGTCGCGCTTCTTCCTGCTGACTGACGTCGCGGGCGTGCTCGACAAGGATAAGGTGCTGCTGACCGACCTCGACCCCGCGCGCATCGCCGCGCTGAAGGCGGACGGCACCATCTCGGGCGGCATGATCCCCAAGGTCGAGACCTGTGTCGCTGCGGTCGAGGCGGGGGTGGACGCCGCGGTGATCCTCGACGGGCGCGTGCCGCATGCGATGCTGCTGGAAATCTTCACCTCGGCCGGCGCGGGCACCCTGGTCCACGCCTGACCGACAGCGCTTGGCCGTCGCGGCTTTAGCCGCTAGGTCCGGCGTCACCCCTTATCCGGAGCCTTCAGCGTGGTCGCGCTTTCCCTGATCCAGATCATCATGATCCTGCTCGACGTGCTGTGGTGGATCATCATGGTCCAGTTCGTGCTGTCGCTGCTGATCGTGTTCAACGTCATCAACACGTCGAGCAACTTCGTCCGCTCGCTGCATAACGGCCTCGATGCGCTGACCGAACCGCTGTACCGGCCGCTGCGCCGCGTGCTGCCCAACATCAACGGCATCGATCTGGCGCCGCTCGCAGTGCTGATCCTGATCCGCATCCTCGACAGCGTGATCCTGCCCAATATCGCTGCCGCGATCCTGACCAACGGCGCGGGCTGACGCCTGGGCGGCATGCCGGCGTGGACGATACGCGACGACGGCATCGTCCTGGCCGTCCGGGTAACGCCGCGTGGCGGACGCGATGCGCTGGTCGCCGGAACCGCGGATCATCTCGCCGCGCGTCTGGCTGCGGCGCCGGTCGACGGCAAGGCCAATGCGGCGCTGCTCGCGCTGGTGGCGGACCGGTTCGGCGTTCCGAAGCGCGCCGTCACGCTGATCGGCGGTGATACCGCGCGATTGAAGCGGCTGCACGTCGCCGGCGACAGCCTCACGCTGGCGAAGATCGCCGCCAGCCTCTATGAGGCGGCGCTATGACCGCCACCATCATCGACGGCAAGGCGCACGCCCTTGCGCTTCGCACCCGCACCGCCGCCCATGTCGCCGCGTTTCGCGAGGCGACCGGACGCGCGCCGGGGCTTGCGGTGGTGCTGGTCGGCGAGGACCCGGCGTCGTCGGTCTACGTCCGTTCTAAAGGCAAGGCAACGCGCGAGGCGGGGATGGAGAGCTTCGAGCATCGCCTGCCCGTCGATACCGATGCCGATACTCTGCTCGCGTTGGTGAAGCGGCTCAATGCCGATCCCGCGGTCGACGGCATCCTGGTCCAGCTGCCGCTTCCCAAACATATCGATGCCGAGGCGGTGCTGCTCGCGATCGATCCCGACAAGGATGTCGACGGCTTTCATCCGGTCAACGCCGGGCGGCTGGCGATCGGCGCGGAGGGCTTCGTGCCGTGTACGCCGCTCGGCTGTCTGATGCTGCTCAAGGACATCCATTCGAACCTGTCGGGGATGGAGGCGGTAGTCGTCGGCCGGTCGAACATCGTCGGCAAGCCGATGGCGCAGCTGCTGCTCCAGCAGAGCTGCACCGTGACGGTGGTGCACAGCCGCACGCGCGACGTCGCCGCGCACTGCCGCGCCGCGGACATCGTCGTCGCGGCGGTCGGTATCCCGCAGTTCATCCAGGGTGACTGGATCAAGCCCGGCGCGACGGTGATCGACGTCGGCATCAACCGCACCGACGCGGGGCTGGTCGGTGATGTCGATTTCGCGGCCGCCAAGGAGCAAGCCGGCGCGATCACGCCGGTGCCGGGCGGGGTGGGGCCGATGACGATCGCGTGCCTGATCCGCAACACCTATGTCTCCGCCTGCCGGCGCGAGGGCGTGAGCGTGGCGGCATGATCGAGCTGTTCGTCTCGTCGTTCATCACCTTCTTCGTGGTGATCGATCCGCCGGGCTGCGCGCCGATCTATGCCGGCCTGTCGTCAGGCGCCTCGCCGCTCCAGCGCCGCGCCATGGCGATCCGCGCGGTGGGCGTCGCGAGCATCATCCTGTTCGTCTTCGCGCTGTTCGGCGAGAAGCTGCTCCACGGCCTCGGTATCAGCCTGGCGAGCTTCCGCATCGCCGGCGGCATCATGCTGTTCCTCATCGCGCTCGAGATGGTGTTCGAGAAGCGCACGCAGCGCCGCGAGGATCGCGCCGCGGAGGTCGCCGCCGACCCGGAGGCGGACGATGTCTCGATCTTCCCGATGGCTATGCCGATGATTGCTGGGCCCGGATCGATCGCGACGGTCATGCTGTTGATGGCGCGCAGCACCGGGGTGCAGGCGACGCTGGTCGTGCTGGGCGCGATGGTGACGATCCTGCTGCTCACGCTGGTGGCGCTGCTCGCGGCGGGGCCGCTGATGCGGCTGCTCGGCACGCGGATCGAGGCGGTGATCACGCGGCTCCTGGGCGTGCTGCTCGCGGCGCTGGCGGTACAGTTCGTGATGGACGGGTTGCAGGTCAGCCTGCGCTGAGGATTACCCCTCGGCGAGCGGCGCGAAGCGTGCGACCTGGCGGCCGATCAGGCACAATTGGTCGTAGACGGCGGCATCGCTCGCACCGCCTTCGTCATCGAACTTGGTGATCTGCGTATTGATCGCGGCGGCGAAGGGTGTCGGCCAGCCGCGTAAGGCATGGACGATCGAGCGCAGCGCCGCGATCGTCGATCCCGTCGCCTGCCACCCGTAAGCGGTGGCGATGAGCCCGACCGGCATGTCGGCGAGATAAGGGCGATCGTCCTTTGCCGTTTCCTCCAGCAGGTCGAGCGCGTTCTTGACCACGCCAGAAATGCTGCCGTGATAGCCGGGGCTGGCGATGATCACCGCCGACGCGTCGCGCACCGCGGCGACGAACGCCTGCTCGTCCGCCGTCCGGCTGGTCGCGCGTGGATCGTAAAGCGGCAGGCGTGCCATGTCGGCGCCGCCGAACATGCGCGTCGCGAACCCCTCGCGCTCCGCCGCATCGAGCGCGATGCGCAGCGCGCGCTCGGTCGACGAGACGCCGCCGATCGTGCCGCCGATACCGACGACGAGCGGGGGCGAGGAGGGAGAATGGGTCATGCCGCTTGCGATAGCGCCACCCGGCCATGCGCGCCAGCCGCTGGCGTTCGGACGGACAAAAGGGTAAATGCGCGCCTCCCCCACAGCGTCATGCTCTTGCGCCGGCTGTTATAGGATAGTAATACACGTCATGGCTGACCGCTGGGACGAGCCGATGCGTCACGAACCGATCGACACCAATCGCCGCGGCAGCATCGGCCAGCGCTACGATCTCGACGACGAGGAACCCGCATTCGAACGCGCGCCGCGCTGGCGCCGCGAGGAACCGCACGACACGGACGAGGATCGTTACGCGGGGCGCTTCGACGCCTTTCTCGACTCCGAGGAGGAAAGTCAGGACGAAGCGCCGCCGCGGCGCTCGCGTAACATCGGCCGCTGGATCCTGCGTGGGGTCGCCGCCGGCATCATCCTGCTGGTCATCGCGATCGGCTGGCTCGCCGTCACCGCGCCGCTCAGCAAGTCGCTGCAACCGCCAACGCCGCCGTCGATCACGCTGACCGCGGACGACGGCACACCGATTGCGCGGCGCGGTGCGATCATCGACAAGCCTGTCAATGCGGCGAAGCTGCCCCCGCACGTCACCGAAGCCTTCATGGCGATCGAGGATCGCCGCTTCCGCTCGCACTGGGGCATCGACCCGCGCGGCATCCTGCGCGCGTTCGTCCACAATGTCGGGTCGGGCGGGGTGCGCGAAGGCGGCAGCACGATCACGCAGCAGCTCGCCAAGAACGCGTTCCTCGATTCGGACCGCACCGCCGCGCGTAAGATCCGCGAAGTGATGATCGCCTTCTGGCTGGAAGCTTGGCTGTCGAAGGACGAAATCCTGTCGCGCTATCTGTCGAACGTCTATTTCGGCGACAACGTCTACGGCCTGCGCGCGGCATCGAAGCATTATTTCGGACGCGAACCCGAAAAGATGAACATCGGCCAGGCGGCGATGCTCGCGGGGCTGGTCAAGGCGCCCTCGCGCCTCGCCCCGACGAGCAACCTTGAGGGCGCGCGGCGGCGCGAGATGGTCGTCGTGCGCGCGATGGTCGATGCCGGCTTCCTGACCAAGGCGGAAGGCGCCGACGTCCAGCCGCAGCGCGTGCTCGCCAGCCGGCCGGCGCAACTGCCCAGCGGCACCTATTTCGCCGACTGGGTGCTGCCGCAGGCGCGCGACCAGGCCGGCGAGATCAAGACCGAGGCGACGGTGAAGACCACGCTCGACCGCCGCCTGCAACGCACCGCCGAGCGCGTCGTGCGGCAAGCGGGCTTGCGCCAGGCGCAGGTCGCGCTGGTCGCGATGCGCCGCGACGGTCGCGTCGTCGCGATGGTGGGCGGCAAGGATTACACCAAGAGTCCGTTCAACCGCGCGACGCAGGCGCAGCGTCAACCGGGATCGACGTTCAAGCTGTTCGTCTACCTCGCCGCGATGCGCGCCGGCATGACGCCCGACACGATGGCGGACGACGATCCGGTCGAGATCGCCGGGTGGAAGCCCAAGAACGATGATGGTCGCTATTTGGGAGAAATCCCGCTGCGCCGTGCCTTCGCACGCTCGTCCAACGTCGTCGCGGCGCGGCTGACGCAGCAGGTCGGCGTGCGCAACGTCATCAAGGCGGCGCGCGACATGGGTATCTCGACGCCGATCCCCAATGAGGCGACGATTGGACTTGGTACCGCAGAGGTGTCGCTGCTCGAACTCACCGCGGCCTATGCCGGCATCGCCAACGGTCAATATCCGGTGCGACCGCGCGGGCTGGAAGAGACGGGCGAGAACAAGAGCTGGTATGAATCGCTGACCGGCGGCACCACCAAGATGCCTGACGACATCCGCGAAAAGATGCTCGACCTGCTCTCCTCGTCGCTGCGCGGCACGGGGCGCGAGGCGGTGCTGACCACCGACGCGTATGGCAAGACCGGCACCTCCCAGCAGAGCCGCGATGCCTGGTTCATCGGCTTCGCCGGCGATCTGGTCGTCGGCGTATGGGTCGGCAACGACGACAGCTCGCCCAACCCCGGCCTGCACGGTGGTGGCGTCCCCGCGCAGATCTGGCGCAACTTCATGGTCTCCGCGCTCGGTCTCGCGCCGGTGCAGGCGCCGGTGGTGGTCGAGGAGAATGCGGTCGACCCCGAAGCGATCGTCGGTCCTGAGGACCCGGTCGGCGACATGATCGAACAGGCGACCCCCGCAGCCGAAGGCGCGCTCGAAGGCATGGGTCTGCAGATGAAAATGGGCCGTGATGGCAGCATCAGCATCACGCCGGGTCGTGGCCGCGATCTGGCGCCGCCCCCCGAGCCACGAGACCGCCGTGAACGCGGCGATGAAGGCGAGCTGGAGTGACCCCGCCCCGCTGAGGCCATTGGGGCGCCTTAACCTGCCTCTCAGAATTTGTGGCGTACGTGGCATCCTGTCAGGAAGGATGCATGTCGGACTCGATGAGCAGACGTGAGCGCAGTGCGGGTATCGACATGCTGCGTGGGCTGCTCGTGCTCGGCGTTATCGCCGGCCATTGCGCCGAACTGATCGAGCGCGACAGTTTCGTCACCTGGCTCGGCACCGGGGTCCGCATGCCGCTGTTCCTCGGTCTGTCGGGCTATCTGTTCAACCTGGAGCGGGCGCGTGCCGCCCCGCTTGTCACGCTGCTGCGCCGCTATTGGCCACGGCTGATCTTGCCTTGGCTGATCGCCACCATGACCTATCTGGCGATCGCCAAGCGGCTCGACGTATGGGCGCTCGCGCTGATGATTGTCCGGCCGGCCTATCATCTGTGGTTTGTACCGGTGATGCTGGCGTTCATGTGCATTGCGGCGGCGACGCGGCGCTCGCCCGAGGTGCTGTTCGGCTGGGCGATCCTGCCGAGCATCGCCGCAATGTATTGGCTGGGCATCGGCCATGGCCAGGACTATCCGGTCTGGCTCCCCGACCGGCGCTTCCTCATCTACCCCGTGTTCTTCTTCTACGGCCTGTGGATCGCGCAGCGCCCGCGCGATGCACGGCGGGTGAGGGCGGCGATCGGCCTTGCCGTCATCGGGGCGTTGTGGTGGGGAGCGCTGCATGGCACGCATGACCTTGCCGGTGAAGTCGCGGCATTGCTGCTTTGGGGTCTGTCACTGATATATCTGCTGCCCGATGTCCGCGTGTGGGGCGGTCCCTTCCCCGCGCTGGCGAGTGTTGGGCGCGACAGCCTGTTCTATTACCTGTGGCATCCGCTAGCCTTTACCGCGTGGGTCGCATGGGATTGGCGTGGCTGGTCGCTTCTGCTGCCCTCGATCATGACGTTGATCGTTGCGCGCACCCTGTTGTCGCTTCGACCGCAACTCGCTTCGCTCGCGGGTTTGGAAACGCGGGGCGGCGATCGACCCGGCCTGAATGCGCCCGTCGGCGAGGCGATACGGGGGGCGTCGTGACCACGCTGCGTCAACTGTCGCGCACCGCCTGCCTCACCATCGCTTGGCTTACGCTGCTGCCCTGCGCGCTGCTACCCTGGATCGCGATCCGGCCGATGGTGCCGTGGCTGCGGCTCTATGCGGCCGACGTCGTCCCCAATTGGGCCCCGTGGCTGTTGATTGGAAGCTTGGGGGCTCTCGTCGTCGGCGTGGTCGCGCAGCATCGTCGCCAAAGCGGAGTCGCGCTGGCGCTGGTCGCGGCCGCCATGCTGGGCGGGGTCGCCAACGGGATCGTCATCAGCCGGCTGTGGCACGTTGCGTCGGCACATGGCGCGGCGATCGATCCGCTGGGCACGCTGTCGCTGCGAGATTATAGCGAGGCAGCAGCGCCCGATGAGACTCACGTCTTTGATGCACCGGGGGGCGAGCCGCTGTCGCTAGATGTCTACCGCCCTCCCACTGGCGCGCGAACCGGCGCTGCCGGACCGGTGCTGATCATGGTGCATGGCGGTGGCTTCGTCGGGGGCACCCGGCGACTCGCGGCGGCGAACATGCGCGGCTATGCGGCGCGGGGCTGGACGGTCGTCAGCATCGACTATCGTCTGGCGCGGCCAGGGCGCCCGACGTGGAACCTTGCTGCTGACGACGTGCGCTGCGCGATGGCCTGGGTCGCGGCACATGCGCGCGCGCTGCACGTCGACACGCGCCGTTTGGCGCTCAATGGCGCGTCGGCGGGCGGCAATCTGGTGCTCGCTGCCGCTTACACCCGCAAGGCGGCACGACCCGCCTGTGGCCCCGTCATGCCACCAGTCGCGGCGGTAGTGGCGCGCGTGCCGCTGATCGATCCTGCCGCATCCTGGTATCACGACGGCGAGATGCAGCCGGTGCAGCGGATGCTGATGCGCGCCTATTTCGGCGGATCACCCGCGGAAGTGCCCGAGCGTTATGCGCATCGTGACATCCGTCGGCGGTTGACCCGGGGCCTGCCGTCGACGCTGATCCTGGCGGGGGAGGCAGACCCGATCCTGCCGATCGCCTCCGCCCGCGATCTTGCCGCGCGCTCGGCGGCGCTCGGCAATCCGATCCGGCTGGTCGTCTTTCCCTACGGCGGGCACGACTTCAACACCGCTTATGATGGCATCCCCAATCAGGCGGTACGCCGGATCGTGACGGACTTTCTGGCCCGTCACGATCCTGGTCCCACGCGCTGACCCGCTATTTTGCCGCGATCCAGGCGCGCACCTTTTCCTCCAGCACCGGCATTGGCAGCGCGCCGCTGTCGAGTACGGCGGCGTGGAAGCCGCGCGGGTCGAAGGCCGCGCCCTTTTTGGCCTGTGCTTCCGCCTTCAGCTTCAGGATGGTGAGCTGGCCGATCTTGTAGGCGAGCGCCTGCCCGGGGATGGCGATGTAGCGTTCGACCTCTGCGGTGGCGTCGGATTTGCCCATCGCCGAATGCGTCAGCATATAGTCGATCGCCTGGTCGCGGCTCCAGCCCTTGGCGTGGATGCCGGTATCGACGACGAGGCGCATCGCGCGCAGCATTTCGTCGTTAAGGCCGCCCATTCGCTGATAAGGATCGGTTTCCATGCCGAGCGGCTTCCACAGCGTCTCCGCATAGAGCGCCCAGCCTTCGACATAGGCCGTGTTGCCGCCGAAGCGCATGAAGGCGGGCAGCGCCGCATTCTCCTGCGCCAGGCTGATCTGGAAATGGTGGCCCGGCACCGCTTCGTGCAGGAACAGCGTCTCCATGCCCCAGGTGTAGCGGCTGGGGAGGTCGTAGGTGTTGTAGTAGAAGACGCCCGGCCGCGTGCCATCGGGGGTGCCGCCCTGATAGCTGCCCGCCGCATCGCTCTTGGCGCGGTAATCGGGAACGGGGCGGATCTCGAGCGGGGTCTTGGGGATGACGCCGAACTGTTCGCGGACGCGCGTATCGATGCGCTTGCCGATCGCTTCGAAATCGCGGCGGACCTCGTCGGCGCTCTTCGGCTGGAAGCGCGGGTCGGTGCGCAGATAGTCGAAGAAGGCGGGCAGCGTGCCCTTGAAGCCGGCGGCGGTCTTCTGCGCCTCCATCTCTCGCGTGATGCGCGCGACTTCGCTGAGGCCGAGCTGGTGGACCTCGTCCGCCTTCAGCGGCAGCGTCGTATTCTGCTCGATACGATAGGCGTAGAGTGCCGCGCCGCCCGGCATCGCCGACAGCCCGACGGTCTGCCGCGCCTTGGGCAGATACTCGCTTTTGAGGAAATCGCGCATCTTGCGATGGGCGGGGATGATGACGTCGCGCACCTGCGCCGCATAAGCGGCGGTCAGCCGCTGGCGCTCGGCAGCGGGAATGCTGTCGGGGAACATCGTGACAGGGGCGTAGAAGACCGACCCTTCCACCCCTTGCGCGATCAGCGCGTCGAACTGCGCGATCATGTTCTCGACGATTAGGCGCGGCTGGACGACGCCCTTGGCCATGCCTTCGCGGAAGCGGGCGATGGCGCGGTCGTACAGCGCGGCATAGCCGGCGTTGCGCTTCAGGTTGTTCTCGTAATCGACGACGGTCTTGAACGGTGCGGCGCCCTTGCCGCCGGCGAAATCGGGATAGAAGGTCTGGAAGCCGCTGAAATGGTCCATCGGCAGCAGCCGGTCGACCGCCTGGATCGCGGGGGCATAGCCGCGCAGGTTGATCTCCGCCTGGTTGTGGAACACGTCGTAGGCAAGCTGGTCGACCCGGGTCAGCTTCGACCGGTCGATCGCCTTCAGCGCGGCAAGGTCGGCTTCGAGGTTACGCTTGTCGCGCGCGGTTGCCGGATCGCTGATGTAATCCCCGAAACGGTCGGCGTAGCGCAGGTCGCCGCGGAAGATCGCGCTGATCGGGTTGAGTGCGAGGTCGCGCTCGTCGCTGTCGTAGAACAGGCGCTTGAGCTTCATGTCCTCTGCGCCGTCGCCGGGCAGCGGCGCGGGCGGCGGCAGCGCTTGGCTGAGCGCGGGCGTGGCAACGGTGGCGAGCAGCAGCGCCGCGGCGAGAAGACGCATCGATAAATCCCCTTTTCGCGGCTATGCTTAGCAGGCGGGGGCGGGGGTGCGATAGCCATGGTTGACGCGTCGGTACGACCGCCGCAAGGCGTGGGCCATGCGCTTCTTTTCCGACAATGCCGCGACCGTGCACCCCCGCGTGATGGCGGCGATGGCCGATGCCAACCGGCTTGACACCGCGTATGACGGCGATGCCCTGTCGCGCAGCCTGGATGCGCGCCTGTCCGCGCTGTTTGAGACAGACGTTGCAGCGCTGTGGGTGCCGACCGGGACTGCGGCCAACTGCCTCGCGCTCGCCGCGCTGTGCCCGCCGCATGGTGGGGTCATCTGCCACCGCGATGCGCACATCCAGAACGACGAAGGCGGCGCGCCGGAGTTTTTCACGCACGGGGCCAAGCTGTTCCTGGCGGAGGGCGAGGGCGCGAAGCTGACGCCCGAGAGCATCGCCGCGGTGGCGGATGCGATCCCGAATGACGTGCACCGCGTGCAGCCGCATGCGATCTCGATCACCAATGCGACCGAATATGGCCGCGTCTATTCTCCACAAGAGGTGACGGCGATCGGTGCGCTGGCGAAGGCGCGGGGGCTGGGGCTGCACATGGACGGCGCACGCTTCGCCAATGCGGTGGCGACGCTGGGCTGCACGCCCGCCGCGGTGACGTGGCAGGCGGGCGTCGATGCGCTGAGCTTCGGCTTCGTCAAGAACGGCGCGATGAGCGCGGAACTGCTCGTATTCTTCCGCGCGGACCTAGCCGATGTGACGCGGTATCGCCGCAAGCGCGCGGGGCTGCTGTTTTCCAAGGGACGGTATCTCGCTGCGCAGGTGATCGCGATGCTGGCGGACGGCCTGTGGCTCGCCAATGCGCGTGCCGCCAATGCCTGCGCAAGCGAGCTCGCGGCGGCGGCGGGCGAGCGGTTGGTCCACCCGGTCGAGGCGAACGAGGTGTTCCTCCGCGTGACCCCGGACGAGGCGGCGGCGCTCAGGGTACAAGGCTTTGACTTCTACGATTGGGCGCCGGGCGAAATCCGGTTGGTGACGGCATGGGATAGTGCCGCGGCGGATGTCGCGGCGCTGGCTCAGGCGATCGCGACGCTGTGAGCGAGGCGCTGCCGCCACCGCAGTCGACGCGTGCGGCGATCCTGATCCCGTTCGCCATCGTCACGCTGATCTGGGGATCGACGTGGCTGGTGATCCGCGACCAGTTGGGCGTGGTGCCGCCGAGCTGGTCGGTGACGTATCGCTTCATCGTGGCGGGGTGTGCGATGGCGCTGGTCGCGCGGATCAAGGGCGAGCGGTTCGCGCTGGACGGGCGCGGCTGGGCGTTCGCCTGCGCGGTCGGGCTGCTGCAATTCTGCCTGAACTTCAACTTCGTCTATCGGGCGGAGCATTACATCACGTCGGGCCTGGTCGCGGTGGTGTTTGCGATCCTGCTCGTCCCCAACGCGCTGCTGGCCCGGGTTTTCCTGGGGCAGCGGATGGGGCGGCAATTGGTCGTCGGATCGGCCGTCGCAATGGCGGGGATCGCATTGCTGTTCCTGCACGAGGCGCGGACCGGACCGGCGGGGGCTTCGGCGACGCTGGCGGGCATCGGCTTCACCGCCATCGCGATCCTGTCGGCATCGGGAGCAAACGTGTTGCAGGCGACGCCGACTGCCAAGCGGTATCCGATGCTCTCCACGCTCGCCGTGGCGATGCTGATCGGGGCGGCGATCGACGGCGCGGTCGCCTGGGTGCTGACCGGGCCGCCGGTGGTGGAGATGCGTGCCGCCTACTGGGGCGGCATCCTGTACCTGGGGCTGTTCGGATCGGCCTTCGCCTTTCCGCTCTATTACCGCATCCTGCGGGTGATCGGGCCGGCTAAGGCCGCCTATTCGAGCGTGATCGTACCGGTGATCGCGATGCTGTTATCGACCTTGTTCGAGGGCTATCGCTGGTCGCCGCTTGCCGCCGCCGGCGCGGGGCTGGCGGGCGTGGGGCTGGTCATCGCCTTGAGCTCGCGCAGACCCAACCGGTAATCGGGATAGGCAGGGCGCCAGTCGAGCAGGCGCTTGGCCTTGCCGTTCGCGACTCGGCGGTTCTCGGCATAGAAGCCGCGCGCCATCGGCGAGAGCGTCTCCAGCGCGACGACCGGCGGGGGCGGCAGGCCGAGCAGGCCGGCGGCGAAGGTCACCACCTCGTCCTGCGAACAGGGGTGGTCGTCGGCGAGGTTGTAGGCGCCGGATGGGCCATGGCGGGCGGCGAGGACGCCGGCGACGATGTCGTCGACATGGATGCGGCTGAATACCTGATCCGATAGCCCGACGCGGTGGGCGCGACCTTGTGCGACGCGGTCGAGTGGCGATCGGCCGGGGCCGTAGATGCCGGGCAGGCGGAAGACGTGGGCGCCGCGGGCGAGCCAGTCGGCGTCGGCGGCCGCGCGGGCGGTGCGGCGGCCGGTGCCGGTGGGGGCGGTTTCGTCGACCCAGGCGCCTTTCGCGTCGCCGTAGACGCCGGTTGAGGAGAGATAGCCGAGCCACTTGCCGGCGAGCGCGTCGGCGTAGTGGGCGAGGACGGGGTCTGCGTCTGCCTCCGGTGGAACGGACGAGAGGACGTGCGTGGCGCTGGCCAGCGCCGCGCAGACTGCGGGGGCGTCATCGAAGCGGAGGGTGCTCCCTCGGCCATCACGGGTGGTGCCGATCGTCGCCTCCGGCCATACTGCGGCGAGGCGGTTGGCGGTGTAGCCGAGGCCGAAGATCAGGAGCATGTTGTCGACCGATGTGGGTGGCCGGCCCGAACGCCTACCTTCGTCATTCCCGCGAAGGCGGGAATCCATAGTCGTAGGTCCGTCGATAGAGCCGTGAGGCCAGCCAGTATGGATCCCCGCCTTCGCGGGGATGACGAAGGCTTGAGACGTCCTGTGATCCTCCAAGTCCGGGGTAACGTTGGAAGGGAGGAGAGCGGTTCGCGTCTCACTTCGCCATCGGGCCGTTGTAGGTGGTGCCGAAATAGTCGCCCTTGTTCCACGTCGGGCGGGTCGGCGCATCCGCCACGGCGCGGGCGATGGCGTAGTTGGTCGCGACGAAGCGGACGCCCTGGTCCCACAGGATCGGCTGGCTGAGGTCGTCGCAGGGGCGGTGATAGCAGCGCTCCAGAAAGTCCTCGAACGGCTTGGCGCCTGCGCCCTTGATGCCCGGCCACAGGAAGAGCGCAGGGATGCCCTCCTTGACGAAGTTGAAATGGTCGGAGCGGGTGAAGAAGCCCTGTTCGGGCATCGGGTCGGGCGACAGGCCGATGCCGATCGCGTTCACCGCCCGCGTGACGATCGGGCCGAGACTGGAGCGCTGCGCGCCGAACGCGATCATGTCTTCGAACTTGTAGAGCAGCACCGGCATGTCGAGATTGATGTCCGCCACGATGTCGCGGAGCGGCACGGTCGGGTGATCGACGAAATAGCTCGATCCGATCAGGCCCTTTTCCTCGCCCGTCACGGCCAGGAACATGACGGTGCGGCGCGGGCGGCTCGGGGCGGTGGCGAAGCGCTTGGCTTCCTCGATCAGGCTGGCGATGCCGATGGCGTTGTCGAGTGCGCCGTTGTTGATCCGGTCGCGGCCAGGCTTGTCGTCGGCACGCGCGGGGGAGACGCCGATATGGTCGAGGTGCGCCGACAGGATCACGACCTCGCGGCCGAGCTTCGGGTCGCTGCCGGGAACGATGCCGATGACGTTGCTGCTAGCGGCGGGCACGAAGCTGGTCCGCGTCGTCGCCGCGAGCGTGCCCTTGAGCGCGACGGGCGTGTAGCGCGGATCCTCGCGCTGCGCCTCGGCGACCACCGCCGACCAGGGCGTGGCGGCGCCGTCGAACAGCTTTGCCGCGGCAGCCTGGCTCAGCGTGCCGAGAACGGGCGTCGTCGGGGCGGCGCTGGTGCCCGTGCCGTCGGGCTTGGCCCAGGTCGTCTTGGGCGAGGCGTAGCCGCCGACCAGCGCCGAGAACGGCCGCTGGCGCGCCACGGCGCGGGGCGCATCGAGCATGACGATGCCGACGGCGCCGTGGGCGGCGGCGATCTGCGCCTTGGTGGCGGCGGAGGCGAAATAGGCGCGCTCTTCGCCCGGGAAGCGCGACGGCGAACCAGCGAAGATCGCGACGATCTTGCCGCGCACATCGACGCCCCGATAATCGTCGACGCCGAATTGCGGCGCGAAGATGCCGCGCCCGGCGAAGACGACCGGAGCGGTGACCTGCGTCTCGGCGCGCGCCGGGTTGGCCGCCGGGATATAGTCGGTGCCGAAGACGAGCGGCTGGCTGCGCCCCGTCGCGCCGGTCCAGCGCATCGTGCCCTCGCCGTCCGCCTTGTAGATCGTCAGCGGCACGCGTTGCAGGTAGCTGCCGGTGTCCCCCGCAGCACGCAGGCCTGCTGCCTGGAACTGCGCGGCGACATATTGCGCGGCGACGTCATAGTCGGGCGTTCCCGCCTCGCGCCCGCGCAGCGCGTCGGAGGCGAGGAACTGCACATGCGCGCGCATCGCCGCCTGATCGGGGGGCAGGACGGTAACATCAGGGGTGGAAGCGGATGCGACGAGGGTCAGCGCGGCAAGCGCGCCGGTAATGCGGATCATGCTGAAAGTCCCGGAAAAGTCTTGCGCCAGCCTAGCGGGGCGGCTGCGGGTGGCAAGGTACCCGTCAAACGTCGTGCACGGTGGCTGGCGGGTGGCGCGGGTGCTCCTATAAAGGACCTATGCTCGACGTTTCCAACAGCATCGCCCAACCCTCCGTCTCTCAGGCCGTGATCAGCCGGCACGATTATCGACCGCCCGCTTGGGCCGTGCCGGAGACGCGGCTGGTGTTCGACCTCGACGCGGCTACGACGCGGGTGATCGCGACGCTGTCGGTGACGCGCAATGCGGGGACGGGCGCGGGCGAGCCGCTGCGCCTTGACGGCGCGGGGCAGGTGCCGCTGGCGGTCCGGGTCGATGGTGTCGCGGTGAACGATTGGCGGATCGACGGCGAGCAGCTGGTCGTGCCGCTTTCCGGCGACGCGCACACCGTCGAGACCGAGGTGGAGATCGCACCGGAGCGCAACACGCAGCTGATGGGCCTGTACGCCAGCGGCGGCATCCTGTGCACGCAATGCGAGGCCGAAGGCTTCCGCCGGATCACCTATTTTCCCGACCGGCCCGACGTGCTGAGCCGCTACAGCGTTCGATTGGTGGCGGACAAGGCGCGTTATCCGGTGCTGCTCGCCAATGGTGACCCTGTCGATGCAGGCGACCTGGAGGATGGGCGCCACTGGGCCGAGTGGAACGATCCCTTTCCCAAGCCCAGCTATCTGTTCGCGATCGTCGCCGGCGACCTCGCGGTCAATCGCGGCAGCTTCGTCACGCAATCGGGCCGCGAGGTGGCGCTGGGCATCTGGGTGCGCGCCGCCGACATCGACAAGACGCATCACGCGCTCCACGCGCTGAAGCTGTCGATGGCATGGGACGAGCGCGTCTATGGCCGCGAATATGACCTCGACGTGTTCAACATCGTCGCAGTCGACGATTTCAATTTCGGCGCGATGGAGAACAAGGGGCTGAACATCTTCAACAGCCGCTACATCCTCGCCGATCCCGATACCGCCACCGACTACGATTACGACGCGATCGCCGCGGTGGTGGCGCACGAATATTTCCACAACTGGTCGGGCAATCGCATCACCTGCCGCGACTGGTTCCAGCTGTCGCTGAAGGAGGGCTTCACCGTCTATCGCGACCAGGGCTTTTCGGCGGACCAAGGATCGGCGGCGGTCAAGCGCATCGAGGACGTGCGCGGCCTGCGTGCGGCGCAGTTTCCGGAGGATGCCGGGCCGCTCGCGCATCCGGTTCGCCCGGAAAGCTATCTGGAGATCAGCAATTTCTACACGGCGACGATCTACAACAAGGGCGCCGAGCTGATTCGCATGATGGCGACGATCCTGGGGCCGCAGGCGTTCCGCGCCGCGACCGACCTGTATTTTACCCGTTTCGACGGCACGGCGGCGACCTGCGAGGATTTCGTCGCCTGCATGGAGGAGGCGAGCGGCATCGACCTGACGCAGTTCCGCTTGTGGTACAGCCAGGCCGGCACGCCGCGCGTCGCCGCGAGCCTGGGGCATGAGGCGGGGGAGGGGCGGGCGACGTTGCGCCTCGCCCAGCATGTCCCCGCGACGCCGGGGCAGGAGACGAAGCAGCCGATGGTGCTGCCGCTCAAGATCCGGCTGTTCGGCGCGGAGACCGGCCAGCCGATCGGGCCCGAGCGGCTGGTGCTGCTGAACGAGGCGGCGAGCACGATCGTGTTCGACGGCATCACCGAACGCGCGGTGCTCTCGATCAACCGCGGCTTTTCGGCGCCGGTGATCGTCGAAAGCGACCGCAGCGCCGCCGACCTTGCCTTCCTGAGCGGGCACGACGACGATCCCTTCGCCCGGTACGAGGCGATGCAGCAGCTGATGCTCGATACGCTGGTCGCGAGTGCGGTGGAGGGCAATGCGGATCATGCGGCGGTGATCGCTGCGGTCGCCGACACGCTGGCGAACCGCGATCTCGATCCCGCCTTTATCGCAGAAGCGGTGCTGCTGCCGTCCGAAGGCTTCATTGGCGACCAGCTGGCGCTCGTCGATCCCGATGCGATCTTCGCAGCGCGCGAGAGCCTGCGCGCCGCGCTGGGCACGCAGCTCGCCGATCTGTGGCGGCAGGCCTATGCCGCGGCACCGCAGGCGCCTTATGCCTATACGCCGGTCGCCAAGGGGCTGCGGCGGCTGCGCAACGTGGCGCTGGGCTATATCGCGGCGAGCGGTGCGGCCGATGCCGCCCTCCTCGCCTTCCGCCAGTTCGAGGCCGCGGACAACATGACCGATCGGCAGGGCGCGCTCACGACGCTGGCGAACGGCTATTCCGACGAGCGGGAGGCGGCGCTCGACATCTTCTACAACCGCTATGCCGGCAACAGCCTGGTCATCGACAAATGGTTCCAGACGCAGGCGCTCGCCAGCCGCGACGACACCGGGCGGCTGGTTGCGGACTTGGCGCGGCACCCCGACTTCACGCTCGCCAACCCCAACCGGGCGCGCTCGCTGATCGGGGCGTTCGGAGCGAACCAGCGTGCGTTCAACGCCGCGGACGGATCGGGATACCGGTTCCTGGCCGAACAGCTGATCCAGCTCGACAAGCTCAATCCCCAGACCGCGGCGAAGCTGCTGCCGCCGCTGGGGCGCTGGCGGCGGTTCGATGCGACGCGTTCGGCGGCGATGCGCGAGGCGCTGGAACGGATCGTCGCCACCCCCGGCCTGTCGCGCGACCTGTTCGAACAGGCGTCGAAGAGCCTGGGGTGACGGGATGGCCGTCACCCGATCGGGGGTGACGGCCGGTCGGATCAGGCCTGCGTCATCTCGGCGCGGGCGTTGAGCTTCGAGGTGGCGAGCTGCGTCAGCTTGTCGTCGGTCGCTTTTTCTTCGTCGAGCGTCTGTTGCAGGATCGCCGCGACGTCGGCCTTGCCCAATTGCTTCGCCCAGGTGATCAGCGTGCCGTAGCGGCTGATCTCGTAATGTTCGACCGCCTGCGCTGCCGCGGTCAGCGCCGCGTCGAGCACCGCCTTGTCGCTGATCTCGCCCGCCACTTCGTCGGCTTCCTTGATGATGCCGTCGATCGCCGGGCAGGTGGCGCCCTTGGGCTGCATGCCTTCGATCTCGAACACGCGGCGCAGGCGCTCGATCTGGCTCTCCGTTTCGCGAAGGTGCTGTTCGAAACCTTGGCGCAGCATCGTGTCGGTCGCCTTGCCGATCATCTTGGGCAGCGCCTTGGTGATCTGCTGCTCGGCGTAATAGATGTCCTCGAGCTGATGGATGTAGAGGTCGTGAAAGGTCGCGATGTCCTTGCTGAACAGGCCCATGACGTCGTCTCCGAATAGAATGGGAAGTTCGGTGGCAACGAGCGCTGGCGCCGCGTGGTTGCGGGATAAGGTGCTGATCCAGATCAGTGCTATACGTCGTGCCATTCGTGTTGTGCGGCGTTTCGGGCAGGCATAGGCTGCACCCGTGTCTCGGGACGGGAGAGGACGTGTGGGCGTACGGCGGGCGATTGGATGTCTGGCGCTGACGGCGCTGCTGACAGGGTGCGGCGGCGATGGTGGCGGATCGGGTGGCGGCGGGGCGACCGGGGTCGCACCTGCCCCAACACCGACGCCGACCGGCACGCCCACCCCTACCGCGAGCGCGGGCTGTTCGCTGCGCGAGCGGCAGGATTGGGTCGCGGCACAGATGCGCGAATGGTATCTGTTCTACGATACCCTGCCGAACAGCCTCGACCCGTTGGGGTATAGCAGCGTCGATACCTATCTGGATGCGCTGACCGCGACGGCACGCAGCCAGCGCAAGGATCGGTATTTCACCTATCTGACCTCGATCCAGCAGGAAAATGCCTATTACAATTCGGGATCGAGCGCGGGCTTCGGATGGCGGCTGGGGCTGGATTCGACCGGGCGGCTGTACGTTACCGAATCGTACGAAGGGGCGCCGGCGCTGAATGCGGGAATCGACCGCGGCACCGAGATCGTCGCGATCGGTACCTCGTCGAGCAACCTGCAGACCGTCAGCAGCCTGTATAACGCCGGCGGCAGCGTGCTGAGCGATGCGTTGGGGCCGAGCACGAGCGGCACGCAGCGCACCTTCCAGATCCGCGACGCCGGCGGCACGCGAACCGTCGCGGTGACGAAGAGCGACTTCACATTGAACCCCGTTTCTACCCGTTACGGCGCTCAGGTCATCACCGATAATGGCCAGCGCTACGGCTATGTGAACTTGCGCACCTTCATCAACACGGCGGAGACGCCGCTGCGCAATGCCTTTGCACAGTTCCGGGCGGCGGGGGTCACCAACATCATCGTCGACCTGCGCTACAATGGCGGCGGCCTGGTTTCGATCGCCGAGCTGATGAGCAACCTGCTTGGCGGCAATCGTGCGACCACGGACGTGATGAGCTACACCACCTTCCGGCCAGAGAAGTCGAGCAACAACGAGACGAGCTATTTCGCTCCCCAGCCGCAGTCGGTCGCGGCGACCAAGATCGCGTTCATCGGCACCGGCAGCACCGCGTCGGCGAGCGAGTTCGTCATCAACGCCTTCGTCCCCTATCTCGGCGCGAACGACGGACTGATCGGTGGCAACACCTATGGCAAGCCGGTCGGGCAGATCGCGCTCGACAAGTCGCAGTGCGACGACCGGCTGCGTGTGATCGCCTTCGCCCTGCAGAATTCGGCGCGGCAGGGGGCCTATTACAACGGGCTCGCCAGCACGATGCAGGCGACGTGCCAGGCGGGCGACGACATCTCCTTGCCCATGGGTGATCCGCGTGAGGCGTCGACAAGGGCGGCGCTCGACTTCCTGCAGGGCAAGAGCTGTACGAGGATCACCGCGACGGCGAGCGCGAGTGCGGGTAGTGGACCGGGGACGTTCGCCACGCGATCTGCCCTGCTGACCGACGTGCCCGAGCGCGAGGCGCTGATGCCGCCGATGGAACGGCGGACGCCCGCCCAGCGCGAGGTGCCCGGCCTCTACTGACGGACCATGCATCCGGTTCGTGGGCGTGCGCGTTGCAGCGTCGTTCCACGGACCGGAGGATGCCCGATGACCAAGACGCTGGCCGATCTTTCCCAGGCGATGCGCGACATCGATTTCGCGATGCTCTCCACCCACACCGACGGCGGGGCGATCGGCGCGCGGCCGATGAGCAACAACCAGCAGGTCGATTACGACGGCGACAGCTATTATTTCACCACCGACGACACGCGGATGGTCGCGGACATCACCGCCGATCCGCAGGTGGGATTGAGCTTCCTGGGCAAGGCGGGGCTGCTTGGGCAGCGGCCGTTCTTCGTTGCGGTGGAGGGGCGCGCGGACCTGGTGCGCGACAAGGCCGCCTTTGCCGAGCATTGGACGAGCGACCTCGACCGCTGGTTCGAACAGGGCATCGACACGCCGGGGCTGGTGATGATCCACGTCCACGCGACCCGCGTCCACTATTGGGATGGGGAGGACGAGGGCGAGATTTCGCTGTAAGGCCCACTCCTGACTCAACAGGGGGGACGGCATGCAGGACGATGACAGCTTCGTGTACGACGAGGCGAGCGGCGAGTGGATCAGCGCAAGCGACGCGGCGGCGAAGGCGGCCGCGTCCGGCGGCGCAGGCAGTGGCGGGGACGGCGGGGTCGAGGTGCGCGATGCGGTCGGCAACCTGCTGGCCGATGGCGACCAGGTGACGCTGATCAAGGACCTGACCGTCAAGGGTGCGGGCCAGACGCTGAAGCGCGGCACGCTGATCAAGAGCATCCGCCTGACCGGCGACGCGCAGGAGATCGACTGCAAGTACGAGGGCATCAAGGGGCTGGTGCTGCGCGCCGAGTTCGTGCGGAAGCGCTGAGTGCAGCGTGATGCGGTCGATCCGAGCTGGCGCGCGGCGCTCGCCTCGGTGCTGGCGAGCGAGGGGATGGCGGCTCTGCGCGTCTTCTTCGCCGCAGAGGAGGGCGCGGGCAAGGCGATCCTGCCGCCGCCCGGCGATCGTTTCCGCGCGCTGGAGCTGACGCCACTCGACGCGGTGAAGGTCGTGATCCTGGGACAGGACCCGTATCATGGGCCCGGACAGGCGCATGGCCTGAGCTTCTCGGTCCAGCCGGGGGTGAAGGTGCCGCCGTCGCTGCGCAACATCTTTAAGGAATTGCACGGCGACCTGGGTCTGGCCGCCCCGGGACACGGGCATCTGGAGAGCTGGGCGCGACAGGGCGTGCTGCTGCTCAACAGCGTGCTGACCGTCGAGCAGGGGCGCGCCGCGGCGCATGCCGGGCGGGGATGGGAGGCGTTCACCGATGCCGTCGTGCGCGCGGTGGCGGCGAAGCCGGAGCCGGTCGTGTTCCTGCTGTGGGGGGCACATGCGCAGAAGAAGGCGGCGTTCGTGACGGACGTGGCGCAGGGCGGGCGGCATCTGGTGCTGCGCTCGCCGCACCCTTCGCCGCTGTCGGCGCATGGTGGCTGGTTTGGCAGCCGCCCGTTCTCCCGCGCGAACGCCTTCCTCACCGCACACGGGCGCGGTGCGGTGGATTGGGCGTTGCCGCCGACGTGAAGGGGGCCGATCCCTATCCGTTCGCCCTGAGCCTGTCGAAGGGCGGCTATCCGCGAACGTGACGCCTGGGGCGCCCTGCCCTTCGACAGGCTCAGGGCGAACGGAGCAGGGTGAGGGGTGGTGGCCCGATGCCCCAACGCTCCGCGGAAGTGGACAAAGTGGACGGTACGTCATCGTCCGAAATCATGCCGACCCGGCGTCGTCCATCGTCTTGAGGTTGCGCTGCCATGCCTCTTCGTTGGCGCGCATCTCGGCGCGATGGGCCGCCTGCTCGCGCGCGGCAGCGGCGCGGTCTTCGATCTCCTCCTGCTCCGCGTCCGACACGAACCGCGGCGGCGCATAGCGCGCGAAGGGCTTGGGCAGCGGATCGCCGGCCTCGCGGGCATAGCCGTCCGCCTCGACCTGATCGAGCATGCGGTTGAGCTGGAACGTCTCCGACCCCGGCACGCGCTCGGCGCGTACTGTGTCCATCCACGCGCCGTAGCGGACGGGATCGCGGTAGCGCAGCAGGAACATGGTCAGCCGCTCGTCATAGCGGCGGCGCTCGCCGATCTGTTCGCCCTTGTAGAAGATCGGGGTGGCCACGCCGTGGATCGCGCGCGAATAGGCGGCGTCGGACAGGCGCTGGATCGCCTGGTCGAGCGCGGCGTCCCAGGCGAAGCGGAAGCTGTGCGCATCGGTGCGCGCGCGCAGGGCATAGGCTGCGCTGGTGCTGATCCCGACGCGCTTGCACGCGGCATCGACGCAGCCACATTCGGCGAGCGCGCGGATGAAATCGACCTGCCGTTCGGGCGTGAAGCCATCGTGGCGATGGCGGAGTTCGACGGCGTCGAAATCGAGGGGCGAGCGGGGCGCGGCCTTGCGGCGGCGGGGCGAGCGACGGGGTGCATGAGCCATGCTTGGCCATGGGGCAGGTTTTGCGCGTGTAGGACAGGGGGTGGGATAAAAGCGCGGTTTTCTGCGGGGTGTGGGGTGGGGGCGTCCTACAGGGGCGGGAGCGCTATCGTTCCGTGAAAATACCGCACATCGACACCCGTCGTGTCGCATATGCAATCAGCCCGCTTGGCGCTCTCGCGTTTCCGTTTTTAGCCTAGCCGGGACTTTTCGCCCGTTCGAAAATGCGTCGCCAATTTTGGAACGTGTGGATTTGATCACAACGTCCATGAACGTGCCCATGCCGCGCTCACGCACATCGTCGTAGTCACGGAAGTCATTGAGAGCGTTTAGGAAGTCATACATTTCCCGTTCCCTCAGATGCTACATGTGTACGCTTACGCTCGAAGTACGCCGTATTCAACTCCGGAGGAAAATAATGTTTCCTCTGCACCCACACAAATCCCTCTGCTTTAGAAACAATCGCAACATCGATCGGGCCACCGACCGTTTCCGCCCCCCGTGTTACACGTCGTTTAATTGACGTTAAGTTAACAAGAGCTTCGGCCATACGAGCCATCTCCGGCTTTGGCATAAACTCGACCATAGCTTCAATCTCCGCCTCAGAGCGGCGACGAATAACGTCAAAACCTTCTTTTGTTAGCCCTTCTATGAAAGCTTCTTCCGCATCCTTCCCTTCTCGCTCCAACATTGCGGCATCATCAACGCCAATAACGAGCTTGTCCAAAAGCTTTTTTCTTATCTCTGGAATAGTTTTGCTGCAAAATGCGGCTATATCTCTTTTGATACTATCATCTAGTCCATATAAGAATCGCTCAACCATTTCTTTCTGAGCAAAAGGCATGACTCGCGCTGATAGCCCGTCGCGATCAATGTCCACAACAGGATCGTCGCCGTATTTCAGGCAATCGCCGACCACACCATATATTTGATATGGTACTAAGGTTGGAAAAAGATCGTCAGTACCGAATCCTGCTACTACGACACCAGTATTAGTTGGTCCCGTATCGCGCTTCTTTAAAAGTATGCGACCGATACTAGTAATTTCTCGTTTTTGATCTGCATTTAACTCGTCGAAAACGTCTTCGGCCAACGCAAGGATAACATCCTTGTCAGATTTTGAGTACGAAAACTTCTTATTTCCTAAAAATTTCGCATCAGGAAGTTTCTCGATTGCAGACTTTAATACAGCCAACTGTTCAGAAAGAAGGTTCCGACGTAAGTCGTCAAGAGCCTCGGTCAAATCTGTGCCGGCCTTCCGAGAATCCTCAATCACAGAAAAGATTTTACGTGATAGTGCATCATCGTATCGCGACTTAATCCGTGCGAGCCAAGGTTGGATTGTGCGTATCAAATATTCTTGTTTGACTGAATCGGGAGCGGAGCGTCCCTTCTCGGCAAGGTAGGCAAGAAAATTGGGAGCCGCATCGATCACTCTCGCAAAAGTGCCAATTTTTTGTCTGTAATCCTTTACCAGAACGCCGACAGGTATGCCGGCAAAATTCATGTCACCGTTTACCATAACCGCTAACGGATTTTTACAGGATAACTCAAAAAGTTTATCGGCAGAGTCGTAAACTTTTTGCTGTGCATTTCCCTGAGAAATTGTGACCGCACTATCTGCAGCTAGAGCGACAGCGGTCTTATTTAGAATGGCCACCTCGGCAGTCATGCATCTCTCCCCCGATGGGGAGAGTATTGCAACTGCCGAGCACGGTATCAATCTGGTTTTTCGCTGACGTACAGCTTTCTACCGCTTTCGTTATAGAGCTGGGACATCTCTCTCATACCAACCTCAGCGTCACGCCCCTCCACAAACGTCTCAATTGGCGCGTTCTGCTTCGCGGCGAAGTCTCGCACTTCCTGCGTGATCTTCATGCTGCAGAACTTGGGGCCGCACATCGAGCAGAAGTGGGCGGTCTTGGCGCCTTCTGCCGGCAGCGTCTGGTCGTGGTATTGTTCGGCGGTTTCCGGGTCCAACGACAGGTTGAACTGGTCGCGCCAGCGGAATTCGAAGCGGGCGCGGCTGAGCGCATCGTCGCGGACCTGGGCGGCGGGGTGGCCCTTGGCGAGGTCGGCGGCGTGGGCGGCGAGCTTGTAGGTGACCACGCCGACCTTCACGTCGTCGCGGTCGGGCAGGCCGAGGTGCTCCTTGGGCGTGACGTAGCAGAGCATCGCGGTGCCGTACCAGCCGATCATCGCGGCGCCGATGCCGCTGGTGATGTGGTCGTAGCCCGGTGCGATGTCGGTGGTGAGCGGCCCGAGCGTGTAGAAGGGGGCTTCGCCGCAGACCTCGAGCTGCTTGTCCATGTTCTGCTTGATCTTGTGCATCGGCACGTGGCCGGGGCCTTCGATCATGACCTGGACGTCCTGCGCCCAGGCGCGGTGGGTGAGTTCGCCCAATGTGTAGAGCTCGCTGAACTGCGCCTCGTCGTTGGCGTCGGCGATCGATCCGGGGCGCAGGCCGTCGCCGAGGGAGTAGGCGATGTCATACGCCTTCATGATCTCGGTGATCTCGTCGAAGCGTTCGTAGAGGAAGCTTTCCTTGTGATGCGCGAGGCACCATTTCGCCATGATGCTGCCGCCGCGCGAGACGATGCCGGTGACGCGCTTCGCCGTCATCGGGATGTAGGGCAGGCGGACGCCGGCGTGGATGGTGAAATAGTCGACGCCCTGTTCGGCCTGTTCGATCAGCGTGTCGCGGAAGATCTCCCACGTCAGGTCCTCGGCGATGCCGCCGACCTTTTCCAAGGCCTGGTAGATCGGCACGGTGCCGATCGGCACGGGGCTGTTGCGGATGATCCATTCGCGCGTGTCGTGGATGTTGCGGCCCGTCGACAGGTCCATGACCGTGTCGGCGCCCCAGCGGATCGACCAGACGAGCTTGTCGACTTCGCTGGCGACGTTGCTGGCGACCGCGCTGTTGCCGATGTTGGCGTTGATCTTCACCAGGAAGTTGCGGCCGATCGCCATCGGCTCGGATTCGGGGTGGTTGACGTTGTTGGGGATGATCGCGCGGCCGCGGGCAACCTCGTCACGGACGAATTCGGGGGTGACATAGTCGGGGATGGCGGCGCCGAAGCTTTCGCCGTCGCGCGTGTATTCGCGCAGACGTTCGCGACCCAGGTTTTCGCGGGTCGCGACATATTCCATCTCGGGCGTGATGATGCCGCGGCGGGCATAGTGCATTTGGCTGAGGTTGCCGCCGGCACGCGCGCGCAAGGGGCGGCGGCCGGTGTGTGGGAACTGGGGGACGCCGCCGGAGCGGTCGGGGCCGAGCTGGCCGTTGTCTTCCGGGCGGATGGCGCGGCCGTCGTAGGTTTCGGTGTCGCCGCGCGCTTCGATCCACTGGCGGCGCAGTTGCGGCAGGCCGGCCATGATGTCGATGCGCGCCTGCGGGTCGGTGTAGGGGCCGGAGGTGTCGTAGACGCGGACGGGGGGCTCGCCCGAGGATGGGTCGAGGTGGATTTCGCGCATGGCGACGTTGAGGGGGCCGACGTGGACTTTCTTCGAGCCGCGGATGGGCCCGGTGGTGACGCCGATTTCGGTGCGGGCGGGAATGTCGGCCATGGTGCAAGCTCTCCAAATACGGAGAGCGGGCGGTGTACTTGTGTAGACCGCTCCCTCCCTCCGCCGGTCTTAACCGGATCAGGTTCAGCGGGTCGTAGCCTCGTGGCCACCTCTCAAGCGCCGTATCGGGCCCCATCAAAGTATTACTTTGATGGGAACCCGGGCAGCGCTCCCCCGGGGATAGGTCTATGTACGCGCTTTTTCGGGGGGCGCCAAACGAAACGTCTTCGCCTGGGGCTGCCCCTCCACCACCGCCTGCGGCGGCGGTCCCCCTCCCCTGCAAAAGCAGGGGAGGAATTGGGGGCGTCAGGCGCTGGCCGCGCTGGTGCGGATGTTGCCGTTGATGCCGTTGGGGAAGAAGCCGCCGGAGGTTACCGCCGCCTTGTTGAGGAAGACGATGTTGAGCACCTGGCCAGTCGAGCGGCTGTAGACGATGCCGTTCGGGTCGGTCGGCACGATGTTCGCCGTGCTGGTGTCGCCGATGCCCTGGTCGGTGTCGCTGGTGCCATCGAGGCTGTCGCGCGCGTCGGAGATCAGGCGCGCGTTGTTGAGGATCGCCGGATTGTAGAGGATCGACGAGGCGTCGATGCCCTTGCGGTAGAGCACCGAGCGGATGAGGCCGGCGTGATAGCTTTCGGCGGCGAGGATGCCGGCGGCGGCCTCGATATAGGTCTTGTTGCCGATTGCGGGGGCGGCGCCCTTGTAGGCCGACACGCCGACGTCTTCGAACAGATAGGCGCCGAGCAGGAAGCTGATGTCGTCGGCATAGGGGTTGAACGTGCCGCTCGCCCCAACCACGCCGGCCGCGCGGGCGGCGGCGGTGAAGGCGCCGTTGGCATCGCCCGAGATGTTGATCGCGGGCATCGCCACCGCAGAGCCGACGCCGCTGGCGCCCGCCCCCAGCGCGGTGCGCAGGAAGGTGACGTGCTGGATCTCGTCATTGGCGATCTCGCGCGCATATTGCGCGACGATCGGGTCCTGGAAGGGCACCTGCGCGCCGCCGGTCACCGCGCCGCCGACGCCGACGCCGGTGGTGAGGCCGGGGTTCAGGCCCTGGCCGAACGCCGCCCAGCTGTAGAATTGCGCCTCGAGATATTCGAGGTTGAGCGCGAAGTTGAGCACGTCGGCATCGGCGGCGATCGGCGTCGGGCTGCCGGTGGGGGTGGGCGTCGGCGTGAAGCCGCTGCCGGTGTCGCCACCGCAGGCCGCGAGCAGCGAGAGCGCGCCCGCCGAGGCGGCGGCACCGCCGGCATAGCGCAGGAAGGCGCGGCGCTCGGCACGGCGATCGGCGATCGCGGAGAGGATGGTGTCGGTCGGAAGATCGGTCATCGGGGCAATCCCTGGCGAGGTCGGTTGGAGCGCGGAAGCGATCAGGAGGCGGTGGCCGCCTTGATCGTGCCGTTGAGGCCGGCGGGGAAGAACCCGCCCGCGCTCGTCGCCGCGGCGTTGAGATAGACGATGTTGAGCACCTGGTTGGGGGTGCGGCTGTAGACGATCGCGTTCGCATCCGCCGGCACGATGTTCGAGACCGGGAAGGTCGGCGCGGGCGTCGGCGATGCCGTTGGAGTAGGGGTTGGCGTCGGGGTAGGCGTGGGCGTTGGGGTCGGCGTGGTGGCGCCGCCCGCGGGCGCCGGCGTGGTGCCCGGCGTGATCCCCTGATCGATGTCGGTGCCGCCATCCAGGCTGTCGCGCGCGTCGGAAATGCCCTGCACCTGCGCGATCAGCGGCGAGCCGCTGACCAGGCCCTTGCGGTAGAGTTCGCCGCGGATGGTCGCGGCGTGATACGCCTCGGTCGCCATGATGCCGGCCGCCGCCTCGATATAGGTCTTGGTGAGCAGCGGCGCGGCGCCCTTGTAGGCGGTGACGCCGACGTCTTCGAAGATGAAGGCGGCGAGGAGGAAGGCATCCTCGTTCGCATACGGGTTGAACGTCTGGCCGGCGTTGATGATCTTGGCGGCGACCGCGGCGGCGGAGAAGGCGCTGTTGGGGCCGACCGACAGATCGAGCGCGGGCTGCGCGACGACGCTGCTGGCGCCCAGGGTGTTGCGCAGGAAGGTGACGTGCGCGACCTCGTCCGCCGCAATCTCGCGCGCGTAGCGGGCGATGATCGGGTCGGCGAAGGGCACCGCGGTCACGCCGGTCGCGTTGACCGACCCGGGCGTGCCGCTGCCGCCGAGCAGGCTGGACGCAATGCCGCTGCCGCTGGTCGCATAGGCGTAGAATTGCGCCTCGAGATATTCGAGGTTGAGCGCGAAGTTCAGGATGTCGACGTCGGTATAGGTGGGCGTGGCAGTGGGCGTCGGGGTCGCCTGCGCGTGCGCATTGCTGGCGAGGCCCAGCGCGGCGGTGACGGCCATCGCGCCCAGCGCATCGCGGAAGAAGGCGCGGCGCTGTTCGCGGCGGTCGACGCGGGCGTCGAGGGCGGCGAACAGCCGGTCGCTGTCGATGTCGGTACGGGTGGTCATGGCGTAAGGGTCCTCCCCAGCGGCGGACGGCGGTGGACCGCCGAAGAATGCCCCTGCCGTTCCGCATCCCGCCGGACGCGTCAACCCCGCAAGTCGGGGAAAGTGCTCGGCTCGCCGCGTCTCGGCGGTGGCCGGGTCGCTCGGCACGAGGGAGCGCTGCGTGCGGCGCGGCAGCGGGAAAGCTAGCGCGCTAGCGGGTGATGGTGGCCAGGCATCGGCCGTCACCCCGGACCGACGCCGGGGTGACGGAGGCGTTCGGGCGAGGGTTCATGACCCTCGCGCGCGTCAGAACGTATACCCCAGGCCCACTGCGCCCATCCACTGGTTGCGCGAGCCGGCGACGCTGACCACCGGGCTGTCGCCGAAGTCGTTCAGCATGCGGCGATAGGTGCCGCCGGCGACCAGCTTCCAGCCGTGCAGCAGGTTGCCGGTCAACGAATAGGTGGCGAGGCCGCCGACCGAATAATTCTTCCAGCCGCCACGCGCGTTGTACGTCGGCAGGCCGCTGGCGATCGCCTGCGTCGGCGAGATCGAGAAATAGCTGGTCGCATAGCCGCGGCCCGCATGTTCGGCGCTGGCGAACAGGCCGACTGCCGCCTTGGTGCTGAGCGGCGTCAGGTAGTTGATGCTCGGCTGCCAGATGCCGCTGTCATGTGCGCCGTTGACGTCGTGGCGGTAGCTCAGCGACACCGAGAGCTTGTCATAGGGGCTGGTGATGACGCCGGTCTTGCCGATGCCGACATAGCCGCCGAGCTCGATCGCGGTCTTGACCTTGCCGAGCGCACGGACGCGCGGATCGTCGATGCTGTCGAGGCTGGAGCGGTTGAAGTTGACGACGCCGATCGGCCCTGCCTGGATGTCCCACACCGGACCCGGTTCGTTGCGGATGAGATCGACGCTCAAGCGGTTGCCGGCGAGAAGGAAGGCATAGCCCTTCACCGAGCCGGCCGCTGCGGGGGCGGGCACCCAGCGATAGTCGTTCGACCCTTCGTAATCGCTGAGGTAGACGCCGGCGACGCCCGCGGTGATCGTGTCGCGGCTGGTGTCGAGATCGGCGGGGGCCTGCTGCGCGAAGGCGGGGGTGGCGACGGCTGCGGACGTGGCGAGCGCAACCTGCATCATGAATTTCAGCGACAAGGAAATGCTCCAATCTGTTACGCGATCGTAACGCTGCAGGTGCGAAATATGTCCCGTCGTTATCGATCAGAAGATGTAGCGCATCCTGATCTGTTGCTGATTTGCATCAGTCGCCACCGTGAAGCGCGCGGCGGCAAAGCGCGGCGCTCCGAAGCGGATCGGCGGATTGCGAGAGAATCCAAAACCTTCGCGGGGAATGCCGGCGAGCGTGTCGAGCCGCGAGTTGTTGTTCTCGTCGTGGATCACCGCGATCGCATAGGTGCCGAGCGGCAGGCCGTCGAAGCGGAGCGCAGGGGTGGCGGCGGGAACCGAGCGCGTCACCGCATCGGCATCGTCGACGCAGGCGGGGAAATTGTCGGGGTCCGCGGTCAGGCAGACGCGCAACGTCCCCTTGGCCGAGCGCAGCTGGCTGACCCCGACGTCAAGCCGCGCGATCGGCGCGGCGCCCAGGATCAGTGCCGCCGCCGGCAGCAGGCTTGCGAGCGCCAGCCGCCTTGGCATGGCTGCGCGCGAAATCCCCGACCCCCCGGTCGGTGCCGCACAGGCGATCCCAGAAGCGGAAATACAGCCCATAATTGCACCCGTATTGTTCATGGTGGCGTTGATGATGGCTCGCGGTGATGAGCCAGCCGCCCAATGGTCCCCCCCACATGAACCGCGGGAAAACCTCCCAACCCATGTGATTGGTTACGCCCATAACGGTCATGATCGTAAGGACGAAGCCCAGAGCGCCGACATGGATCGGAATCACGAGGACCAGTAGCGGAATTACCACAGCGCCGGTCACCGCCTCGATCGGGTGGAACGCCATCGCCGCCCAGGCGGTCGGCGGGCGGCTGGCATGGTGGACGGCATGCGCGGCCTTGAACACCGCGGGCCGGTGCATCCAGCGGTGCGTCCAGTAGAACCAGGTGTCGTGCAGGACCAGGTAGGCGAGGACGGAGACGGGCAGATACCAGAGCGGGTAGGCATGCACATCCTCGTAGATCCGCGTCCAGCCGTGCGCCTTCCATCCCCAGGCGAGCACGCCCGCCGGAATGCCGTAGATCGCGGCAGAGGCGAGGCTCCAGGCGATCTCGCGCCGCATCTGCGCGTCGAGCCCGCGATAGAGGCCGGGGTGCTTGAGCCGCGTCGCCGCGGCGAAGGCGCCCGAGACGATCAGATACCGGCCGCCGACGATCAGCGTCATCGCCAGCGCGGACAGGGTGACGGCGAGCAGCATGAGCGTGCGTGTAGCGGATTGTGGGAGTGGGGGATATGGGGGGCGTTGGTAGGGTGTGCTTCGTCACCCCGGACTTGTTCCGGGGTCCACCGTGCC
>ERZ941706.87-NODE-87-length-32427-cov-4.767052_pt1 | contig 32427 bp, 35 predicted proteins | sample MGYA00521232_ERZ941706 | MGnify/ENA primary metagenome ERZ941706 (study PRJEB32759, sample SAMN07749893) | skin metagenome | biome: transportation; feature: city; material: polyester macromolecule | host: Homo sapiens | place: Hong Kong:ER line | collected 2017-07-19...
CGAAGCCCTCCAGCCGGTCGGACTGGCAGTAGCGACTCGGCAGCAGATAGGGGACGAGTGCCCCGTCCAGCGCGCGCACCGGGGTCGCGCGCAGCGGCGCGAGATCGACGGGCGCGCGCTCCACATCAACGGTCGCACGATATTCCGCCTTCAGCCAGTGTTCAGCACGAATCCAGCAGCGCTGGCCCACGCCATCCTCGCCCGCGACCGCCGCGATCGGATGGTCGCTCCAGACCGTCAGTCGCTCGTCGACGATGCGCTGGTCCGCCATCGCCGCCGCCTCGATCTGCAGCAGCACGTCGGTCGGCGGACCGATGATCGCGTAATCGAGGTCCACGGCGATGCTGAGCCGCATGGGGTCCTGGTCCTTCAGCCAAAGAAAAAGCCCGGCGGCATCGCCACCGGGCTCGTTGTGCTTACTCTCGATCCGTCGATCAGTTGCGCTGCGAACCAAACAGACGAAGGACGAAGAGGAACATGTTAATGAAGTCGAGGTACAGCGACAGCGCCGACATGATGACCGCCTTGCCCACCATGTCCGTGCCCGCGACCTGGAAATACAGGCTCTTGGTGCGCTGCGTGTCATAGGCGGTGAGGCCGGCGAAGATCAGCACGCCGACCGCGCTGATGACCAGGCTCATGACGCCCGACTGCAGGAACAGGTTGATCAGGCTGGCGACAATCAGACCGACGAGGCCGATGATCAGGAACGTGCCGAACGCCGACAGGTCGCGCTTGGTCGTATAGCCATAGAGGCTGAGACCTGCGAAGCCCGCCGCGGTGGCGAAGAACGCACCCGCGATCGAGGTGCCGCTGTAGACGAGGAAGATCGTCGAGAGCGACATGCCCATCAGCACTGCGAATGCCCAGAACAGCATCTGCAGCGTGCTGGTCTTCATGCGGCCTTGGCCGAAGCTCATCGCGAAGACGATCGCCAGCGGCGAGAAGGCGACGATGAAGCCCAGGCCGTTGGTACGGCCGGTCGGGCCGACGAGCGCGTTCACCGCGCCGCTGGTGGCGAACAGCAGTGCGACGATGCCGGTCAGCAGCACGCCCGACGACATGTAGTTATACACCGACAGCATGTACGAGCGCAGACCCGCGTCATAGGCGCCGCTGCGCGCTGCATCGGCGCGCGTAGCCCCGAACGGCGCGGCGCTCGGCCGGGGGTCGGACCAGTTGGCCATGGTATCCAAAACTCCTCTGCCGGCGATGATGCCGGCTGTTCGAAATATCGGCCGCAGACGGTCCCTTTTCAAGCGAAACCGGCTAGGATCGGACAATACGGCAACAGAACATTACAAAGGGCTTTTCGTTCATCATGTTGCGCCTATTCGTCGCGCTGCGCCCGCCCCCTGCCATCCGCCAGCTGCTGCTCACGGTGACCGGCGGCGTCCCGCACGCGCGCTGGCAGGACGACGAGCAGCTCCACTGCACCCTACGCTTCATCGGCGAGGTCGATCGTCCGCACGCAGAGGACATTGCCGCCACGCTCGCCAGCCTCCACGCGCCCGCGCCGCTGGTACGGATCGCCGGCGTCGGCCGGTTCGCGCACAAGGGTCGCACGGACACGCTGTGGGCCGGCCTCGCGCCGCATGACACGCTCCACCATCTCGCGCGCAAGGTGGAGGCGGCGTGCACCCGCGCCGGGCTGCCGCCCGAGCGGCGCGCCTATCTGCCGCACATCACCCTTGCCCGGCTGCCGCGCAGTGCCGGCATGGCGCCGGAGATCGACGGCTGGCTCGGTGGGCACGCAGGCCTGACGAGTCCCGTCTTCACCTGTTCGCATATCGTGCTGTATCAGAGCCACCTCGGCCGTGGCGGCGCAGCGTACGAGCCCGTCGCCCGCTGGCTACTCGTACCGGCTACGGAACAAGGCGCGGCGCTGCCGGGTTCGTGAGACGAACGAGACCTTCAGGGAGATTTACGATGCGCGCGATGCTGATCCTCGGCCTGTCCACCGCGGCGCTCGCCGCCTGTAGCCCCAAGGACGAGGTGGCGGTCGGCACGCCGACGCCGGGCGGCGCGCGTGCGACGGCGATGCTGAAGACCAGCACCGGCGCCGATGCCGGCCGCGCCACCGCGATCGATGTCGCCGGCGGTCTCCGCTTCACGCTCGACGTGAAGGGCTTGCCGCCCGGCACGCACGGCGCGCACATCCACACCGTCGGCCGCTGCGACGCCCCCGACTTCACCACGGCGGGCGGTCACTGGAACCCGACCGCGATGAAGCACGGCAGCATGAACCCGCAAGGGCCGCACGAGGGCGACCTGCCCAACCTCATGATCGGCACGGACGGCCGCGGCACGCTGGGCGCGACCATTCCGGGCGCGACGATGGCAGGGCTGCTCGATGCCGACGGCGCGGCGATCGTCGTCCACGCCGGCCCGGACGACCTGATGACCGATCCGTCGGGCAACAGCGGCGGCCGCATCGCCTGCGGCGTGTTCGCGCCTGCCTAATACTTCTGAATTTCGTCATCCCCGCGCAGGCGGGGATCCATAGTCACTGCGGCATCGGAAGGCGCCGTCAGGTCAGCCAGTATGGATCCCCGCCTGCGCGGGGATGACGAAGACTATGGCGGCGGCGAGGCCCCCGCCTCAAATCACCTCCCCTGCCGCCCGCGCCCGCGCTTCGCGCGAGGCTTCGGCGGCGGGGACGAGGCGATAGGCGGCGATCGCGCAGGTCAGCGTCACCGGCATGATCGCGAGCAGCGACAGCATGCCCACCGACAGGCTGCCCGACAGCGTCGAGATGCGCCCGGCCAGATATGGCCCCACCGCGAGGCCCATCAGCGTCGTGCCGATGAAGAAGGTGGCGGTAGCCGTCCCGCGCATGCGGGGCAGGACCAGGTCCTGCGTCGTCGCCGCCGCGGAGCCGAGCGCGCCGCTCCCGGTCAGGCCCGACAGAAACAGGCAGGGGTAAAAGACCCAAACGCTCGACGCGGTGAACGCGCCGATCAGGAACGGCACCGGCACGGTCGCGCCGAAGATCACGACGATCAGCCGCCCGGCAGGATCGCTGCGCCGCAGCCGGTCGGCAACGATGCCGCCGATCGTCAGCCCCAGGAACCCGGCAAGCGCACCGCTACTGCCCAGAAGCAATCCAGCACGCGCCGGCGTCTCCCCCAGCGTGCGCAGGACGTAAGGCGCCGCCCAGAAGCTCGCCGCATAGCTCAGGAACGAATTGAGGCCATACGCCACCACCGTGCACAGGAAGGCCGGCGTGCCGACGATCAGCGCAAAGGTGGCGGGATCGCGACGCTTCAGCGCGCAGGCCCAGGAGAACACCGCATAGACGCCGGTGCCGATCGCCAGCCATTGCGGCACTGGTTCACCGATGCCGACCAGAAAGGCGACGATCGCCACCACGGCGGCAAGCCCGGTGAGGTTGACGAGCAGCGCGCGCATGCCGCCCCGCGCGGCGCCGATCAGCGTCAGCGGCGGGATGATCGTCAGCAATTCCTGGAAGAAGGCGCGGAAGGGTGCCGAGTGCTTCTCCGGCTCGGGCAACCCTTCGACCAGCCCGCGTATCGGCTCGCGGATCGTCGCCACCCATAAAGCCACGATCAGCCCCGGAATACCCACCGCCAGGAACGCCGCCTGCCAGCCGACCAGCCCCAGCGGCCCGCCCCCGGGATAGGCGCGGTTCCAGCCCTGGACGATCAGCCCGCCGATGAACAGCGACACGCCGCCACCGACGTACAGGCCCGCCGAATAGATCGACAGCGCCGTCGCGCGCAGCCGCTTGGGGAAATAATCGGAGATCAGCGAATAGGCGGCGGGACTCGCCGTCGCCTCGCCGATGCCGACCCCGATCCGCGCCGCGGCGAGCTGCCCCCCGGTGCGCGAGAAGCCCGACAGCGCGGTCATCGTCGACCAGAGCGCGAGGCCCACCGTCATCAGCCGCACGCGATGCCAGCTGTCGGCAAGGCGCCCGAGCGGGATGCCGAACAGCGCGTAGAACACGCCGAACGCGGTGCCGTAGAGGAAGCCGAGATCCTCGTCCTTCAGGTGGAGGTCGCGCTTGATGTCCTCCGCCAGGATCGAAATCACCTGCCGGTCGATGAAGTTGAGGACGTAGACGACGAACAGGATGCCGAGCACGTACCAGGCATACCGCGACGCCGGCGCCTGGGCAGTCGTGCCGCCGTGCGCAAGGGGACCAGCCATCGACCTCTCCTTCGATTTTCTCGAAAGCTATCAGAGGATCAACGGGTCGATAAGCCCAAAAGCGATACCCTATATTCTAAACTGCACCGCGGCCGGATCAGTTGCGTCGCCGCATGCCGCGTTCGAGCCGCGCGAGCAGCGAGTCGATCGATGGCGCAACCGCGGGCGCAGGCGGAGCGGTGGGAGCCGGCATGGGTTTGGGGGCCGGTGCAGGCGCCGGCGCCGCACGCAAGGGCGCAACTGGCCGCACCGGCTCGCGCGGCACATCGGGGAGGGCGCCGGGATGAAAGCGCGCGAGCGGCTGGTCGAGGTCGGCGGGGATCGGCTGTTCGACCGGGGGCGGTGGCGCGGTGCGCGTGAGCACAGCCGCGCCATCCTCGTCGTCGAGATCGGCAGCCGACAAAGGGCGCCGCGCCGGCGCGTCGGGATGGGCATCCGCGCGACGCAAAACCGGCACGCCGTCGCTCGACGTTGCCCGCGGGGCAAGCAGGCCGCCGGGCCCGAACAGCAGGAACAGCGCCGACCAGGCGATCGCGCCGGCCAGCGCGCCGCCGACGAGCGCGAGCATCGCCCGCGCGGTCGTGCCGAGCGGCGGCTCGGCCGCGCCGACCAGCGACGGCAGGCCGCTGCGCCATACCCAATCCTCCAGGGCGGCCGATGGCAGAGCGAGCACCACGCCCGCGACGCCCAGCACGGCCACGAGCCCGCCGACCGGCGACACCCAGCGCGTCGCAAAGGCACGGGCCGGCGCGGAGACAGTCACAGTCTGGCGTGGGGACGCTGCCATCATCTATCCGCTGCCATTATCTATCCATCGTCGCGGCCGCCGTCAGCCGCTGGTAAACGGCGTCGTAACGACGAATGTTTGACGACCAGTTACGCTCCGCCTCGACGAACGCGCGCGCCCGCACGCGCCGCGCGTCCCAACCGCTGCGGTCGGCGAGCAGCGCGGCGAGCGCGGTGGCAATGGCGGGGGGCTCGTCGGGTGCGAACAACGTGCCGGTATCGCCGTTACGGATCAGCTCGCGGTGCCCCCCGACATCGGACGCGGCGACCAGCTTGCCCTGCGCCATCGCTTCCAGCGGCTTCAACGGCGTGACGAGATCGGTGAGACGCATCGCCTTGCGTGGATAGGCGAGCACGTCGACCAGCGCATAATAGCGCTCGACCTCGGTGTGCGGCACGCGCCCGACGAAGCGGATCGCATGCGCCACCGGCGACGCCGCCGCCTGCGCGCGCAACGCCGCCTCCATCGGTCCGCCGCCGACCAGCATCAGCCGCGCCTTGGGTCGTGCCGCGACCAGCGCGGGCATCGCCGCGATCAGGTCATCCAGCCCTTCATAATCGTAGAAGCTGCCGATGAAGCCGATCGTCTCGGCATCGCCGAGCCCCAGTTCCGCGGCCAGCGCGGGATCGGGCGCGACCGGATCGCCGAACAGCGTCAGGTCGACGCCGTTGGGCGAGACGACGATCTTGTCCGCTGCCACACCGCGCGCGATCAGGTCGCCGCGCAACCCGTCGCAGATCACCGCGACAGCATCGGCCCGCGCGACCGCCCAGCTCTCCATCGCGCGCGTCACGCGGTACTTGGCCGAACCCTCCGTTCCCGTGCCGTTGCCGACGGCCGCATCCTCCCAGAAGGCGCGAATTTCATAGACCAGCGGCAGCCCGCGGCGGCGTGCCACGCGCAAACCGGCCAGCGCATCGAGCACCGGCGAATGCGCGTGGAGAATGTCCGGCCGGAAGGCGTCGACCGCCGCCTCGATCCGCCGGGCAAAGGCGGCGAGGCCCGCGAGTTCTCCCAACACGCCCGGTTTGTGCCGCGCCAGCGTGCGGTGGAAGGTCAGCCCGTCGACCACTTCGACGGCGTCCGTCACCTCCGCGTGATAGCGCGGCCCGGTGACCGCCGCGACCTGCCACCCGCGCGCTTCCTGCGCCTTCAGGATGGCGCGGGTGCGGAACGTATAGCCGCTCTGCAGGGGCAAGCCGTGATCGAGGATATGGAGAATCCGCATGGATCAGGCGCTTGCACCCGCAGTGCTTAAGACCGCGTCAACCGCGCCTCACCCGGCGGTGAAGGTAAGCCCCGCCTTCTCCTGCAACCGATCGCGCAAGGTCGTGCCGAGCAGCGCGCCCGGCGTCCAGATGCCGCCTTCGCCTTCGCTCTCGACCAGGCAGCGCGCGGTCTCCGCGATCATCTTGCTGGTCGAGCCGTAGCCGGGGTCGCGGTCACCCGTCACCACCGCGTCGAAGCGCGCGCCATCGGGCATCAAGCCAACGAACAGCAGGTCGTAGTGGCCGCTGTCGCGCTCCTCCTTGCTGGGGCCTTCGCCGGGCTTCGGGCCCTTGTCGCCCGCCAGCGGATTGAGCTTGGCGATCGCCTCCGCCGCGGCCTTGCCCATGTCTCCCAGCCCGGCGACCATCATCTCGTCATAGACGAAGTCGGTGCCGTAGCGGTGGCCGAGCAGATAATTGGTGCGGTGGACGTTCTTGGTATTGATCGTCGCCATGATGAACGGCGCGACCCAGGTGTTGAGCGTCGCGTCGAATTCCGGGAGCAACCCCGTCGGCTGGTGCGGGCCGCTGAACCCCGGCGTCAGCGCAAAGGGGCTGGTCAGCAGGCCGACAATCGCGGGATCGCGCGCCGCGGCGGCGAGCGTCGCCTTCAGGCTCGCCGCGGTACCGCCGGAAAAGCCGCCCTTCATGGTGCGCACCCGGCCCTTCACCCGCGGCGCGGGCATGCCGTATTTGGCGCGCGCGCATTCCTGCAACGTCAGCACGCCTAGGTCGAACGGGATCGAATCGAACCCGCAGGAAAACACGATGCGCGCGCCGGTCCGCTGGGCCTGCGCATGGTGCGCGTCGATCATGTGGCGCATCCACGCAGGCTCGCCGCACAGGTCGACATAGGCCGTGCCCGCCGCGACGCACGCGGCGACGAGCGGCGTGCCGTAGAGCTGGTACGGCCCGACGGTGGTCAGCACGACCGCGGTCGATTCGGCCATCGCCTTCAACGACGCAGGATCGTCGGCATCGGCGACGACCAGCGGCGTGTCGGCGGGTGCACCGATCAGGTCGCGCACCTCCTCCAGCTTGGCCCGGCTGCGCCCCGCCATCGCCCAGCGGCCGACGCCCTGCTGGTGCAGATATTCGGCGACGAGCCGCCCGGTAAAGCCGGTGGCGCCATAGACGATGATGTCGAAGTCGCGCATTGCCCTCTCCCGTTGCTTGACGTGCACGTCATGCGCTTTGGGCGTGGCGGGGGCAAGGCCCTGCCTGGGTCTTCGTCATCCCCGCTCTCGCCGGGACGATTTGCAAACTTTCAAGCCGCCTCGTTGAACTGCAACCGCGCCAGCCGCGCATACAGGCCGCCGTCGCCGATCAGGCTGGCGTGCGTCCCCTCCTCGACGATCCGCCCCGCATCCAGCACCACGATACGCTGCGCCGCGCGTACCGTCGCCAGCCGATGCGCGATCACCAACGTCGTGCGGTTCTGCATCAACCGCTTCAGCGCCTGCTGCACCAGCCGCTCGCTCGCGGCATCGAGCGCGCTCGTCGCCTCATCGAGCAGCAGGATCGGCGCATCGCGCAGCAGCGCGCGCGCGATGGTGACGCGCTGGCGCTGTCCGCCCGACAGGCGTGCGCCGCCCTCGCCGAGATGCGTGTCCAGCCCCTCGGGCAAGGTTCGCAGGAATTCGGCGGCATTGGCTGCCTCCGCCGCGGCCCACAGTTCGTCGTCGCTCGCTTCCCAGCGGCCGTAGCGCAGATTGTCGCGTGCGCTGGCGCCGAAGATCACCGAATCCTGCGGCACCATCGCGATCTGCGCGCGCACAGCAGCCGGATCGGCTTCGCGCAGGTCCACCCCATCGAGCAGCACGCGCCCCGCAGCAGGGTCGTAGAAGCGCTCGGCGAGCTGGAACAGCGTCGACTTGCCCGCCCCCGACGGCCCGACGAGCGCCACCGTCTCCCCCGGACGAACGCGCAACGTCACATCGTCGAGCGCCGCCGCATCGGGTCGCGTGGGGTAATGAAAGCGAACGCCCTCGAACGCCAGCGCCCCCGCGACCGGCACCGGCAGCGGGATCGGCGCAGCAGGGCGCGCGATCTCGGGTGTCTCGGCGAGCAATTCGGCGATGCGGCTCGCCGCACCCGCGCCACGCAGCAGGTCGCCATAGACTTCGGTCAGCGCACCGAATGCACCCGCGACGATGCCGCCGGTGACGACGAAGGCGAACATGCCGCCCCCCGACAACCGCCCAGCACTGACGTCGGCGACGCCCTCCCACACCACCAGCACGATCGATCCGAAGATCAGGCCGATCATGATCGCGGTCATCACCGCACGCAGCGCGATGCGCCGCCGGGCGGCAGCGAAGGTCGCATCGACCGCCGCACCGAAGCGCGCCGCCTCCCGCGCCTCCTGCCCGAATGCCTGGACGATCTTCATCGCGCCCAGTGTCTCGGTGACGAGCGAACCGACATCGGCGATCCGGTCCTGCGAATGACGCGACAGCGCGCGAATGCGCCGGCCGAAGATGGTGACGGGCAGCACGACGAGCGGAATGCCGAGCAGCAGCATGCCCGCAAGCTTGGGTGACAGCACGAACAGATAGACCATGCCGCCTATGCCTGTCGCGGTGTTGCGCAACGCGATCGACACGGTGGTGCCGACGACCGTCTCGATCAGCGTCGTGTCCGAGGTGAGGCGCGAGGCGATCTCCGACGGCCGGTTCTCCTCGAAGAAGCGCGGCGTCAGCGTCATCAGATGCGCCTGCACCTTCAGCCGCAGGTCGGCGACCACCCGCTCGCCGAGCCAGGAGACGTGGTAGAAGCGGATCGCCGTCGCCACCGCAAGCACCGCCACGATCATCAGCAGGTAATGGAAGGACGCACTGACCGTGCCCTGCCCTCCCGTCACGAAACCGCGATCAATCACCCGCTTGAAGCCGTAAGGAATGCCGATCGTCGCCGCCGAGGTGGTGGCGAGCGCGATCAGCGCGATACCGATGTGGCGCGGATAGCGAAGCGCGATGTCCCAGACGAGGCGGAGGTCGCCGATCCGGCCCTTGCCGGGAACGGGGGTTTTGGAAACGGAAGAACGCGCCATCGGCTGCGCCTAGCAGCCGGGCGAGGGCGGCTCAACGCCGCGGGCACGCACTTGGCTTGGCGCTTATCGCGCGTCTCGGGCGTTCAGACCGATTGCAGGACCCGCGAATGCCGTTACGTATACGGCAACCAATATAGGCTATGACCCGATCATGCTCTACGATGCCTACGAAATGCAACGCTCGATGCTCGCCGGCGCGAGCGCGATGGCGACCTTTGGCGCGGACTGGATGCGCAATCCCGCCAATCCCTGGTCGTACCTCGGCGGTGGCCAGATCGTCGGCTCGGCGCTGGAAGTGTTCGCCCATGCCTCAGCAACGCGCGGCAAGCCCGCGTTTGGGCTCGATTTCACGGTCATCGACGGACGCGAGGTCGCGGTGCACGAGGAGATCGTGCTGCAGAAGCCGTTCGGCCAGCTGAAGCGCTTCCGCCGCGACGGCATCGAGGGTGGGCCGAAGCTGCTGATCGTTGCCCCCATGTCGGGCCATTACGCCACGCTGCTGCGCGAGACGGTCGAACGGATGCTGCCGAGTGCGGACGTCTACATCACCGACTGGCGCGACGCGAAGCTGGTGCCGGTGAAGGACGGGCACTTCGACCTCGACGATTATATCGACTATCTCGTCGCCTTCTTGGAAGCGATGGGCCCGAACGATGGTGAGGGCGGCACGCACATGCTCGCCGTCTGTCAGCCATCGGTGCCCTGCTACGCCGCGGTCGCGCTGATGAGCGCCGACCAGCATCCCTGCCGGCCGAAGACGCTGACGATGATGGGCGGTCCGATCGACACCCGCGAGGCGCCGACCGCGGTCAACACGCTCGCCACCGAACGCCCGCACGCCTGGTTCGAACAGAATGTCGTCGTCACCGTGCCCACCATGTACCCCGGTGCGGGGCGCAAGGTGTACCCCGGCTTCCTCCAGCTTGCCGGTTTCATGTCGATGAACCTCGGCAATCACATGATGAGCCATTGGGAGATGTTCAAACACCTGGTCCAGGGCGATGGCGAAAGCGCGCAGGCGACCAAGGATTTCTACGAGGAATACCGCGCCGTCTGCGACATGACGGCCGAGTTTTACTTGCAAACGGTCGATCTCGTCTTCCAGACGCATGCGCTGCCGCGCGGCGAGATGATGCATCGGGGGCGGCGCGTCGATCCCGGTGCGATCACCGATGTCGCGATCCTGGCGATCGAGGGCGAGCGCGACGACATTTCGGGCCTGGGCCAGACCAAAGCTGCATTGACGCTCGCGACGAACCTGCCGGTCGACAAGAAGCGCTATTACATGGCTGAGGGCGCAGGCCATTACGGCATCTTCAACGGCTCGCGCTGGCGCAACAAGGTGGCGCCCGTGGTCGAGGAATGGATGGCGGCGAACGGCTGAACGAAGAAGGGCGGCTCCGATCCGGAACCGCCCTTTCTTATTCGATGATCGGGCGGCCGAACGCCGCCGCGTCATCAGGCGACCGAGCCGACCACCGCGTGGCTGCTCGATTCATCGCTGCGGATCGTGCCGCCGAACAGCATCTTGAGCCGGCCACCCAGCGAGATGTCGGTTTCCCACAATTCCGCGCTGTCGATATCGAAGCGGAGCAGCGTCAGATTGGGGTCGTCCTTGCCGCCGGGAAACCAGGCCTCGACCTGGTTATCCCACAGCTTGTCGATCTGCGCGCGATCGTCATCACGGCTGACGTTGCCCGCGAGACACGCGAAGAAGTCATGCCCCTTGCCGACGAACTGCGCCATCGCGTCTCCGCCCTTGGCGATGCGGTTGTCACGACCGGCGAAGAAGAACAGCGTGTTAGGCTGATCGTCGTCGATCTGCGCGGTCATCGGTTCGGAATGCTCGCCATCGACCAGGCCGATCATCACGAACGGGCTGTCCTTCAGCTTGCCAAGGAACTTGGCGGCCACTTCCTGTGGGCTGTCTTTATCGGCCATGCATCGTCTCCTGTACCGGGGGTTCGGCGGAGAAACGACCACGCAGGGGGTTGGTTGCGCGGTGTGACCGCTTCGGTCACGATGCCCTTGGCTGCGATCCTGCCGTCTCTAACAGAGGAGTGGGCCTGTGCAGCTCACCGATCTGTGCCTTATCCTCGGCGTCCTCTTTGCCTTCGGGACATTGATCCTGAAGATCATCGAAGTGGCGCGCGACAGGTAAGGTGCCGGGCAGGGCTCAGGCTGCAACCTGAGCCCCAAACGATTGAGCCCCGATCGCTGCAACGATCGGGGCTCCAGCAGAGGGTGAACCTGTGCTTTCACCGCAGCCGTATATACCGCTGCAGTCTTACCACTTCAACCTCACAGCACCTCGAACAACCCGGCCGCGCCCATGCCGCCCCCGACGCACATCGTCACGACGACATACTTGGCGCCGCGCCGCTTGCCTTCGATCAGCGCATGGCCGGTCATACGCGCGCCGGACATGCCGTAGGGGTGACCGATCGAGATGGCGCCGCCGTTGACGTTGAGCAGTTCGTCGGGGATGCCGAGCGTGTCGCGGCAGTAGAGGACCTGCACCGCGAACGCCTCGTTCAGCTCCCACAGGCCGATGTCGTTCATCGTCAGGCCGTTCCGCTCGAGCAGCTTGGGGATCGCGAAGACGGGGCCGATGCCCATTTCGTCGGGCTTGGTGCCCGCGACCGCCATGCCGACGTAGCGGCCGAGCGGGGTCAGCCCCTTCTTGGCCGCGACGCTCTCTTCCATCAGGACCGAGGCGGACGCGCCGTCCGACAGCTGGCTGGCGTTGCCGGCGGTGATGACACCATCGGCCCCGACCACCGGCTGCAACGCCTGCAAGCCTTCGAGCGTCGTGTCGGCACGATTGCCCTCGTCCTTCGACAGGGTCACGTCCTTGGTGCTGACCTCCTTGGTCACCTTGTCGACGACGTTCATCGTCGCCGACATCGCGACGATCTCGTCATCGAACTTGCCCGCGGCCTGCGCCGCGGCAGTGCGCTGCTGCGACTGGAGACCGTAGGCGTCCTGCACCTCGCGGCTGATGCCGTAGCGCTTGGCGACCGTCTCGGCAGTCTGCAGCATCGGCATGTAGATGTCGCCGTGCATCGCGAGCAGCGCCTTGTCCGGCGCGACGCGCATCTGCGGCGTCTGCACCATGCTGATGCTCTCGACGCCGCCGCCGACGCACACGTCCATGCCGTCGATCACGATCTGCTTGGCGGCGGTGGCGATCGCCATCAGGCCACTTGCGCACTGGCGATCGAGCGACATGCCCGAGACCGACGTCGGCAGCCCCGCCATCAGCCCGACCTGGCGCGCGATGTTGCCCGCTTGATGCCCCTGCTGCAGCGCCGCCCCGAACAGCACGTCGTCAACCTCCGCACCATCGATGCCGGCGCGCTCGACCGCGTGGCGGATGGCATGGCCACCCAGCGCCTGCGGCGTCGTGTTGTTGAAGGCGCCGCGATAGGCGCGGCCGATCGGCGTGCGGGCGGTGGAGACGATAACGGCGGAGCGCATGAGCGGGCTTCCTTGATGGCGCGCCACGGCGGCGCGGCGGTGGTGGTGATGGTGAGAAAGGCGGGTCGCGTCAGACGAAGATCTGGCTGATCCATTCGGCAATCAGCGCGGGCTTCTCCTGTCCTTCGATCTCGACGACGAAGCTGGTGGTCTGCTGGAACTGGCCCGGCCGCTTTTCATCGAACGCGAGCAGGGTGAAACGGCCGCGCACGCGCGATCCCGACCGGACGGGCGTGAGGAAGCGCACCTTGTTGCCACCGTAGTTCACGCCCATCCGCGCGCCGGCGATCTGCGGCGCGTCGGGCACCTTGCTGCTGAGCAGCGGCATCAGCGACAGCGTCAGGAAACCGTGCGCGATCGTGCCGCCGAACGGCGTCTGCGCCGCGGCATCGGGATCGACATGGATGAACTGATGGTCACCGGTCGCTTCCGCGAAGCGATCGATCATCGCCTGCGTCACCTCGACCCAGTCGGAGACGGTTTCGGTGCCGATCCTGGCCTGCATGGCGTCCGCAGTGATCGTCGTCACGAAGAAGCATCCTCCCGGCTAGCGGCGCGTCGGAATCCCCGACCGCGCGCGCCATCCTGTAGGCGGAGCGTACCGGACTCCGCAAGCCCTTCCCAACCGAAAGCTGGAACGCCGCAGACCAAGCCCGGTGCACGCCTTCTTTTCACGAGGCGCGAACGCCCGTGAGCAGCGAACCCGATATTCGAAAGCAGTCAGGCGCCGGTCGCATGAGGCATCACCACCTTGCCGTCCGGCCCTGCGGTATAGTTGAGCTGAGTAGGGTAGGCGATGCCGATCCCCTCAGCAGCGAAGCGACGGATCAAAGCGACCATGACCCGGTCGCGCATCGGGTGGGCGGTCGCCCAATCGTCGCCGGGAATGTCGAACTGCAGCACGAAATCGAGGCTCGACGCGCCGAACGTCTCGAAGCTCGACCGCGCGACCTTTCCGCCCTCGCCCTCCACGATCTCGCGCATGATCTGCGGCACGCGCGCCAGCGTATCGGGCGGCGTTTCGTAGGTGACACCGATCGTGAACGCCAGGCGGATATGGTCGCGCACGCTGGTGTTCTGAATCTCCTTGTCGAGCAGCTGCTTGTTGCTAATCACGCGCAGTTCGCCAGTGAAGGCGCGGATACGCGTGCTTTTCAGGCCGATCGACTCGATCACACCGTTGGTGGTGCCGTAGCTGATCTTGTCGCCGCGACGGAACGGCCGGTCGAAGATGATTGCGAGCGCGGCGAACAGGTCGCCGAAGATGCCTTGCGCGGCAAGGCCGATCGCGATGCCGCCGACGCCCAGGCCTGCGATCAGGCCGGTCACGTTGACGCCCAGATTGTCGAGCACGACGACCAACGCGATCGCGAACAGCGCCACCGTCACCAGAAGGCGGATGAGGCCCATCGCGCTGAGCAACGCTTCGCCCGAATAATGTTCGCTGCTGGTGCGGTGCTCGATCGCGCCGAGGATCAGCTCGCGCGCCCAGATCGCCGCCTGGAAGACCGAGGCGACCGTCCACAGGAAATTGATCGTCGTCGCGACCTGCGCCGGCGCACCGGCATAGCCCGCGACCAGCTTGGCGGCGAGCATGACGATGAAGAAGTTATTGGTCCGCGTGATCGCCCGCCCGACGATCATCCCCCAGCCGCGGCGCGCGACGACGGGATTGGGATCGGTCGGATCGGCACGCCCGGTGGTGCGCGTACACAGCCGCTCGCCGAGCTTTCGCCCAGCATGCAGCAGCGCCACGATCAGGATACCCACGCCCAGCGCAATCAGGATGCGCAGCCAATGCGTTTCGAACCAGACGTGGCTGGCGGTGAACAGTCCCTGCACCTGGTCCTGCACGGTATCGGGTTCGAAGATCGGGGTGGCGGTCTTTGTGGTGTTCGACATGCGGTTCCTTCGTCAGGCCGCGGCCTTCAGCGGCACGTCGGCAGGCGTGCCGGCTTCGAGGAAGGCGATCAGGCCGCGCTCCTCGCGGCTAAGGTAGCGCGCCGAGCGCGGCAGGCGCAGCGCACGGCGGAACGCACCCTGCCCCGATTTGACCAGCGCGATCAGCGCCGGATGAACGTAGCTCTTGCGCGCGATCGCGGGCGTGTTGCCCAGCCGCGCAACGACGGGTTCGAGCAAGGTCTTGAGGCTGAGGTCGGCCTGCGCGCCCGCCAATACCTCGAACGCGGTGACGCTGGCGCCCCAGGTGCGGAAGTGCTTGGCGGTGAAGTCGCCCCCGGTCGCGCGCTTGATGTAATCATTGACGTCGGACGAGGTGACGGGATGCGCCTCGCCTGCGTCATCGACCCAGGCGAACAAATGCTGTTCGTCGAGGTCCTGCATCTTGCGTACCGTCGCGGCGAGGCGCTTGTCGGTGATCGCGACGTCGCGCTCCTTGCCCGACTTGCCCTTGTAGCGCAGCTTCAGCGTATTGCCGCGCACGCTGCCGTGGCGCTTGCGCAGGGTCGTCGCACCGAAGCTCTTGTTCGCCTGCGCATAGGCTTCGTTGCCGACGCGCAGATGGCCGATGTCGAGCAGGCGGACGACCGCGGCGATGGCCCGGTCGCGGGTCAGCTGGCGCTTGGCGAGATCATGCTCCACCTGCTTGCGCAGCTTGGGCAGGCAATGGCCGAAATCGGCGCATTTCTCGTATTTCGCCGCTTCCTGCGCCTCGCGGAAGCCGGTGTGATAGCGATATTGCTTGCGGCCCTTCTCGTCCCAACCGACCGCCTGGATATGGCCGTTCGCCTTGGGGCAGTACCAGGCGTCGCGGTAGGCGGGCGGAAGGCCCACCGCGTTCAGCCGGTCGATCTCGTCGCGATCGGTGATCCGCTCGCCATCGGGCGCGAAATAGGCCCAACCGTTGCGGACCTTACGGCGCGTGATGCCCGGTTTCGAATCGTCGAAATAGATGATGCGTGGCGCCACCGGGCACTCCCTTCCGGGTAGCAAATGCCCGGGCGTTGCGGCCGGTTCCGACCGCTACGTGCTGGCGGTTGCCGAAAAGCGCCCGCGCGCATTGATCCAGCGCTGCGCCGGCCGCTCGACCCAGCGGTAGAGGATGACGGACGCGGCGAGCACCAGCGCGAGATAGATGGCGATCGTGCCCCAGGGAACGGCGGCGACGTCGCGGACGGCGACGAGCTTGAACGCCTTCCACAGCAGGAAGTGTGACAGATAGGTGGCGTAGCTGATCTCGCCGAGGCCGTGGAGCAGCCGCCCCTCCAGCGGGTGACGCGGCGCTCCCGCGCTGAGCGCAAGCGCGAGCAGCAGCAGGGCGAAGGTTGCGGGTGCGGCCAGCGGTTCGGGACAGCCCAGCGCCCAAGCCAGAGCCGCGGCGGCGGCCGCCAGCAGTGGATAGGCAGCAAGGGGCCGACGCAGGAACAGCGCGGCGAGGACCGTGCCGATCGCGAACTCGGCAAGGCAGCGGATAAGGCCATAGCGCGGAATGTCCTCACCCAAGGTCGGCGCGCCGGGCATCGCGCCATAGAGGAGGGCGAGGATCGCCGCCGCAAGGGCGGCCAGTGCAGCAGCCGGCCAGCGACGCCAATTGACCGCGAGGACGAGCATTGGGAACAGCAGATAGGCGGCGAGTTCGCAGCTGATCGACCAGGCGGGATCGTTCCAGCGCAGCGCCTGCGTGAACCCCCAATTCTGGATCAGCAGCACGTGCAGCGGCAGCTCGGCGAACGGAAAGGCGGGGTCGTTCCGCCCGGTCGCGCGCAGGGCGAGCGCCAGCGCGATGCCGAAAGCGAGCATGACGGCGTGCAGCGGCCAAATGCGCGCGATGCGCTTCTGCAGAAAGCGCGCAACTGCGGCGGCGCCCGCACCCCGCAGCCGGTCGTGCCAGGTCAGCCAGATGACGAAACCTGACAGCAGGAAGAAGAAATCGACCGCGAGATAGCCCTTGGCGAGCACGGCTTCGACGGTATCCGGCAGGCCGGCGATGCTGGCGCGGATGTGGTAGAGGACGACCAGCCACGCCGCGATTCCGCGCGCCGAGGTGAGCGCACGCAATTCGCTCATGCGGGCACGGCAGCGGCACGCGGCTTGCGCAGCGGCGCCTTCGCCTCCTCCGCGCGGCGTCGGGTGAGGTAGGTATCGAGGCCGATCTGAGCGCCGATCAGCATGTAGACGAACGGCTGGAAGGCGATGGCGATGAACGCCGCGCCTAGCAGGTAGACGAGGTGCGCGGTCTGCAGCGCGGCAGCGAGCGGCCCCGCCCAGCCGAACGGCCCGTCGGGATCGCGGTAGCGGCGGCGCAGCACCTCCATGCGGACGATGCCGATCAGGCTGATCGCCAGCCACAGGGCGAGGCCGGGATAGCCCTGTTCGCCCAGCATCTCGAAATAGGCGCTGTGGTAACCGCGTGCCTTGTCGGTGACCGCCTGGTCGGTGACCGCGGCGGGCGCGGCGCCGTCGGCGGCAACGGTCTTCTTGATCTCATAGCGGATGTGGTTGCCGCGGAACGCCTCGAACCCGCCGCCGAAGGGGTGCGCCTTGGCATAGTCGATCGTCCACTGCCACACGGCGATGCGCGTGGATGCGGATTCGTCGGCATCGTGGCTCTTGATCGTGCTCATCCGCTCGGTGAAGCTGGCGGGCAGGAACGGCACCGCGAGCAGCCCTGCCGCGCCGATGATCGCGAGATAGGTGACCTTTCGCTTCGTGTTGCGCAGCGACAGCAGCGCGACGAGCACGGTGCACAGCGTTCCGGTCCGCGTCGAGGTACCGATCGGGATCAGCAGGCAGGCGAAGATCAGGCACAGGCAGAACCCCTTCACCTTCCAGTCCGGCGGAAAGATCGTGCCCCAGCGCATGAACCAGGCGATCAGCGGAATGATCGCAATCGCCACGGTCGAGATGGTCGATCCTTCGTACAATCCCGAATTGTTGGTCACCATCAGGTCGAGCTGGCCGTAACCGCCACCGCCCGCCGCGGTCTTGATGCCGCCGATGATGATGATCGTCGCCGCCGACAGAATCATGAACAGCAATAGCGTCTCGATCCGCAGGCGCGTGCGCAGCGTCAGCGGCAGGAAGGCGGCAAAGGCCAGGCACTTCCAAACCCAGTCCCATTTGTCGCGCGCGTCGATCGCGAAGTCGGCGCCCAGCGTCGTCATCCAGCAATAGAGCAACAGGGCGATGATCAGGCCCTGGCGCGGCGCGAAGCGGCTGTCGCGCTTGTCGTCCATCAGCAGCCAGCCGCCGACCGCCAGCACGACGGCGATCAGCGAGATCGGCACCGCGTTAAGCAGGATATACGTCAGCCGCTGCGGTGAGACGATGTCGATATAGACATAGGCGCACACCAACAGGAACGGGCGGCGGAGGCCCATCCCGAAGAAGGCGGCGAGGAAGGCGACGAAGACGAGGTCACGCACCGGCGGGCGGGTCCTGCGGCGCATCCCGCGCTGCGCGCCAATGGCGGGGCGGCGGCGTTTCGGAATCGAGGTCGGGCCGGCGCAGCAGGCGCCACGCGGCGAGCAGCATCAGGCCGTGCGTCAGCGCCAGCGACAGATTGTCGATCATCGCGTGCCAACGCTCCTTGTCCCAGTGGCGAGGTGTACGGATGCAGGGTTGATGCCGCGTTAAGACATCCCCCCCTTTCGTCATCCCGGCGCACGCCGGGATGCATGGAGGGGGTGCGTCCAATGGTGGAAGCGCTTCAGATTTCCCGCATCCATGGATTCCGGCGTGCGCCGGAATGACGAAGAACTGCGGTCACACCCGATAGAACACCACCGCCACCGCGGCGATCAGCAGTGCGACCATCAGCAGCACCGGCACGCGCTTCGCCCGTCGTGCGGCGGCGGCAGCCTCATACGCGTCCATGTCGAACCAGAAGCGCCTTTGCCCCATCGTGCGGATCGAACCGTCGGCGATCATGGCCGCGAACGCCTTCGCCTCGCGCGCGTCGGTGGGCGTGAAGGCGATGGCGTCGTCCGCCGTCACCGCATGCGCCTCGACGAAGCGCGGTGCGATCGTGCCGTGGACGAGATAGCGGTCGCGCACCGTGCCGCGCGGCGCCCGCGTGTCGATGCGGGTCAGCCGGTTGCTCACCGCCGCTTGCCGTTATGGCGGATGTTGGCGGGTCGCCCGCGCCGCGAGACCACGCGATCCTTGCGGCCGCCCTTGATCCCCTTGCCCAGATGCCGCGGTCCCGGCGCCGCGCCCTTGCCGCCGGGCAGTTCGAAGCGCAGCGCGCCCGACACCGGGTTCGCCTCGGCAAGGCGCAGCTCCAGCCGCTGGCCGAGCGTATATTCCTCGCCGCTGTCCTCGCCGGTCAGCGTCCGCGCGCCCTCGTCGAAACGGAAATATTCGCCGCCCAGATCGCGCACCGACACCAGGCCGTCGCCGCCGATCCCCTCGACGGTCGCGAAGAAGCCGTAATTCTGCACGCCGGTAATCCGCGCCGACACCGATTCGCCGACACGTTCCGCCAGGTACGCAGCGACATAGCGGTCGATCGTGTCGCGCTCCGCCTCCATCGCGCGGCGCTCGAAACCGCTGATCGCGGTGCCGATCTGCTCCATGCCCTCGGCCTCGGTCTTGGTAAGGCCGCCCTCGCCCAATCCGTACGCCGCGACGAGCGATCGGTGAACGATCAGGTCGGCATAGCGGCGGATCGGCGAGGTGAAATGCGCGTAGCTGCCAAGCGCGAGGCCGAAATGCCCCTGATTGGCCGGCGCGTAATAGGCCTGGGTCTGCGTACGCAGCACCTGCTCCATCACCTGCGGGCGGAAGTCGGCATCGCCGATCCGCTCGAGGATGTGGTTGAACGTCGCCGGGCGGATCACCTGGCCGAGCGCGAAGGGCACGTCGAACGTTTCGAGATAGTCCTTCAGCGCGACTAGCTTTTCGCGGCTCGGTGCCTCGTGGACGCGGTACATGACAGGCGCCTTCTTCGCCTCCAGCGCCTTGGCGGCGGCGACGTTGGCGGCGATCATGTAATCCTCGATCAGACGGTGCGCATCCAGCCGCTCGCGCGGCGCGACCGACATGATCCGGCCCTGCTCGTCGAGCACCACGCGCCGTTCGGGCAGGTCGAGGTCGAGCGGCTCACGCGCATCGCGCGCCGTGGCGAGCGCGCGCCAGCAGGCCCAGAGCGGGCGCAACACCTCGATCATCGTGCCCGCATCGGCATCGATCATCGCTTGCGCGTCCTCATAGGCGAGGTTCGCCGCGATCCGCACCCGCGCGCGGGTGAATCGCCAGCTGTCCAGCTTGCCCTTGTCCGAAATGCGCAGGTGGCAGACGAGCGCAGCGCGATCCTCGCCCTCCTTCAGCGAGCATACCTCCGCCGACAGGATTTCCGGCAACATGGGCACGACGCGATCGGGGAAATAGACCGAATTGCCCCGCCGCCGTGCCTCACGATCGAGCTCGGACCCGGGACGCACATAGAAACTGACATCGGCAATCGCGACCACCGCCTGCCAACCGCCATCCTCGTGCGGCGCGGCCCAGACCGCGTCGTCGTGGTCCCGCGCGTCGACGGGATCGATCGCCACGATGGGAAGGTGCGTCAGGTCCTCGCGAGTCTCGCCCAGCGGCCGTTCCGACACCCGCCGCGCCTCGTCAAGCGTGTCGCCGGTGAACACGTCGGGGATGCCGAGCTTGTGGATCGCGATCAGCGAGAAGCTGCGCGGCGCGAACGGGTCGCCCAGCCGCTGCACCACGCGCACGCTGATCCGAGGCGGTCGCCCGGTCATCTCCGCCATGACCAGATCGCCCGCCTCGGCACCGCCGGTGTCGGAGACCGGAAATTCGCGCCGGTCCTTCTTCTCGACCCCGGTCAGCCAGAAGCGCTCTCCGTCCTGGCGGAGCACACCGAGGATCTGTTCGGACGCGCGCGCCAGCACCTTCATCGGATGCGCGATCCAACCTGCCCCCGCCTCTTCGGTGCGCGCGAGGATACGCTCGCCGACGCCCAATGCACCCCGCTTGCGCTCGCGCACGCGCAGCCGCGGCACCGGGCCGTCCGCCTCCCAGCGATCGGGCACCGCCCACACATTGCCGCCGTCATCGACATCGGCGATGCGCAGCACCGTCACCTTGGGCAGGCCGCCCATCTTGTGAAAGGCGCGGCCGGGGGCGGAGTCGATCAGGCCTTCGTCGGCCATGTCCTTCAGCATCGCCTTCAGGGCGATCTTTTCCTGCGCGGTCAGGCCGAACGCCTTGGCGATCTCGCGCTTGCCGGCGGGAATCTTCGACTGCGTGATGAAGTCGAGGATCTGCGCCTGCGTCGGCAGGCCGGGTCTGGGTTTCTTTGCCACAGGGGAGAGATAGGGCGGAGGGGGCGGTTCGTCACCGGAATGTTCGCGCAACGGCGCGCAATCGGATAAAGGCGCGCCATGTCCGTCACCGTTGCCGCGCTCTATCACTTCACCCGCTTCCCCGATCCCGCCGCGTTGAAGGCGCCCCTGCTCGCCCTGTGCGAGGCGCAGGGGGTGCGCGGGACGCTGTTGCTGGCGGAAGAGGGCATCAACGGCACGATCGCGGGGCCCAGCGCCGGCATCGACGCGGTGCTCCCCCACATCCGCGCGCTGCCGGGCTGTGCGGACCTCGAGGTCAAATTCTCGGCTGCGGAGACGATGCCGTTCCATCGCACCAAGGTGCGGCTGAAGCGGGAGATCGTGACGATGGGCGAACCCCAGGTCGATCCCGCCGACCCCGGCACCTATGTCGATCCCGCGGATTGGAACGCACTGATCGCCGATCCCGGCACGGTGTTGATCGACACGCGCAACGATTACGAGGTGGCGGTCGGCACGTTCGCGGGCGCGGTCGATCCGGAGACGCGGTCCTTCCGCGAATTCCCAAGTTGGTTCCGCGCACATCGCGAGGAATTGCTCGCCGGGACCAAGCGCGTCGCGATGTTCTGCACCGGCGGCATCCGCTGCGAAAAGGCGACCGCGTTCCTGAAGGCCGAGGGCGTCGACGACGTGTTCCACCTGAAGGGCGGCATTCTCAAATATCTGGAGGAGGTGCCCGCCGAGGCGAGCGCGTGGCAGGGCGAATGCTTCGTGTTCGACGAGCGGGTCGCGGTGGGGCATGGCCTGGCGCCCGGCACGCACGGACTGTGTAGGGCATGCCGGATGCCGGTGTCGGAGGCGGACCGCGCCTCGCCGCAGTACGAGGAAGGGGTAAGCTGCCCCCGCTGCCATGCGACGCGCGTTGATGCGGACCGCGCGCGCTATGCCGAGCGACATCGGCAGGCGCTGCTCGCTGAGGCGCGGGGGGAGGCGCATGTGGGGCGACGATTCGAGGAGTGATCCTCAGGCCGTCCCGCACCCACCCTCACCCTTCCGCGCCTGCGACGCTCCCTCCCTCTCCCGCTGGGAGAGGGAAGAGGCGCGCAGCGCCGAAGGGTGAGGGTCGGTGCGGGACAGTCCCCGATGAACCAACCCCGCAGCTTGTCGTTATGCTGCCGTAACAGGAGGCTCGACGGATGCTGTTCACCACCACCACGCAATTCGCCGCGCTGGCGCTGTGCCTGATCGCGGGCTGGTTCTTCGGGCTGGCGAGCAGCAGCGGCGGCAAGAAGTGGAAAGCGCGCTATGCCGCCGAGCGCGAGGCGCATGGCACGTATCGCAAGCAGGGCGACACCAGCCTCGCTGCCGCCAATGCGCGCGTCGCCGAACTGGAACGCGAGAACGCCCGCCTCGCCAGGATCGCGGATACCCATGCCGCGCAGCCGGTCGCCGCTCCGGTCGCCACCACCGCTGCGCCGACGCTGGGCGAACGCCTTACCGGCCGCCGCCAGTCCGCCGCCCGTCCCGCCTATCCCGCCGGCCAGCGCCCCGGCTGGTTCGACTTCGGTTCGCGCCGCGCCTGACATGCCCATGCTCCTGCGCCTGCAGGAGCACGCTGCCTCAATAGGCCAACCGCAACCCCGGCCGCGGCCAGCGCATCGTCGCGAGGCGACCGCTGCCCGACAGCGTGACGTACGCGTCGCATAGATCATCGCCGCCCCAGCAGATGTTGGTGGTGAACACGTCGTCGGTGGCGACGAACTCGACCAGCTCACCCGCGGGTGAGACGACGCTGATGCCGCACTCTCCGATCGTCGCGACGCAGATGTTGCCGTCCGCCTCCATGCCCAGCGAATCGAAGAACTTGTAGCCCGCCGGGCGATACAGCGGGATGCCCGGACCACCCGGCCCGCCGCCCGGCGCCACCTTGCCCGGTGCGGTCACGTCGAACGCCATCAGCCGGCAGGTATAGGTTTCCGCCGCATAGAGCCGCGTGCCGTCCGGCGACAGGCCGATGCCGTTCGGGTTTTCCGACGGGAACACCACCTCTTCCAGATGGCTGCCGTCCGCCTTCGCGTAGAAGATGCCGGTGACGTCGCGCTCGCGCGCACGCGTCTTGCCATGGTCGGTGAACCAGAAGCCGCCGTGCGCATCGAAGACGATGTCGTTGGGGCCCCGCAGCGCGCAGCCGAAGTCGCCATCCGCGTACAACACCTCGACCGTGCCGCGGACCGGATCGATCCGCTCGATCCGCCCGCCGCTGTAATCGTCCGCCTGTCCGTGCGGCGTCAGGAAACCGCCCCCTTCCTGCCAGTTGAACCCGCCGTTGTTGCAGCAATACAGCAGCCCGTCAGGCCCCATCGCGAGCCCGTTGGGCCCGCCGCCCGGCTCCGCCACCATGTCGATCCGTCCGTCGCGATCGACGCGCGTGATCCGCCCAGCGGCGATCTCGACCAGAATGACGCTGCCATCCGGCATCGCCACCGGCCCCTCGGGGAAACGCAAGCCCTGCGCCACCGTTTGCCATGCCATCCGCGCGCCTCTCCCAAAGCCTATGCTGTCGGACCGAAGCTCTGCCGAAACCGCGGCCAAAACAAGCGCTTTCCTCGACATCGCGCGCGCGGCTTGGCACAGTCGAGCCTATGGAGAGACAGACACGCACCGGCGGCCGCATCCTCGTCGACCAGTTGCTCGCGCAAGGGTGCGAACGCATCTTCACCGTACCGGGCGAAAGCTTTCTCGCAGTGCTCGACGCGCTGCACGACGCGCCGGAGATCGAGACGGTCGTGTGCCGGCAGGAAGGCGGCGCCGCCTTCATGGCCTGCGCCGACGGCACGCTGACGCACCGGCCGGGCATCGCCTTCGTGACCCGCGGCCCCGGCGCGACCAACGCTTCGATCGGCGTGCATGTCGCGCGACAGGATTCGCAGCCGATGATCCTGTTCATCGGCGACGTCGACCGCGGCACGCGCGACCGCGAGGCGTTTCAGGAGGTCGACTTCGCCGCGATGTTCGGCCCCCTCGCGAAATGGGCCGCACGGATCGACGATGCGGCGCGCATCCCCGAATATGTTGCGCGCTCCTATGCCGTGGCGATGAACGGGCGGCCGGGGCCGGTGGTGCTGGCGCTGCCGGAGGACATGCTGCTCGATGAAATGGAGGCGGTCGATCGCCCGCGCGTCGAGCGGACGGCGCAGGGTTGCGACGAGGCCGCGATGGCCCGACTCGCCGACCTGCTCGCCACCGCCGAGCGGCCGGTCGCGATCGTCGGCGGCGCCGGATGGGACGGCGTCGCCGCGGAAGGGTTCGCCGCCTGGGCCGACCGCACCGGCGTGCCCGTCGCCGCCGCCTTCCGTCGCCAGGATGCCATCCCCAACGCCTGCCCCGCCTATGCCGGTAATCTGGGGTATGGCCCCAATCCGAAGCTCGTCGCCCGCATCAAGGCCGCCGACCTGCTACTCGTCGTCGGCCCGCGCCTGGGCGAGGCGACGACCGACGGCTATGCACTCATCACCCCCGATCATCCCGGCCAGCGCCTCGTCCACGTCCACCCCGATGCGGACGAGCTCGGCATGACCTACCGCACCGACCTCGCGATCTGCGCGGGCATGGCGGAGTTCGCCGAAGCGCTGAGCGGCATCGACGGCCCACCCCATGCCGGCGGCACCGAGGCCCATGCCGACTGGCAGGCCTGGTCCACCCCTGCCCCGCGCGAGGACGTCGCGATGGACCTTGGCCCCTGCGTCGCGGCGATGCGCGACAGCCTGCCCGCCGACACGATCATCTGCAACGGCGCGGGCAATTACAGCGGCTGGTGGCACCGCTACTGGCCCTATGCCGCGCCCGGCACGCAACTCGCGCCGACGGCGGGGGCGATGGGCTATGGCCTGCCCGCTGCCGTCGCCGCGGCGCTGCGCCATCCGGGGCGGCAGGTGGTCGCGCTCGCCGGCGACGGCTGTTTCCTGATGAACGGTCAGGAGCTGGCGACCGCCGTGCAATATGACGCGCAGCTGCTGGTGCTGGTGGTCGATAACGGCGGCTATGGCACGATCCGCATGCACCAGGAGCGCGAGTTTCCCGGCCGCGTCTCCGGCACGGCGCTCGCCAACCCCGATTTCGCGGCCCTCGCGCGGGCCTATGGCTGCTGGGCGGAAACGGTGACGCGGACGGAGGACTTCGCGCCGGCGCTGGCGCGCGCGCACGGAACGCGCGGCGTCCGCCTGCTCCACATCCGCACCGACATCGAGGTGATCACCGCCGGCACCACCTTGAGCGCGGTCGCGCGGCGGGGCTGAGGCAGGGTTTGCCCGTCCGCCCTGCGACAGGCATGGGGCCGACGGTGGAGGAGCGGTAACCGCTCCTCCGAACGCGGTTACGCCAGCTCGATGATCGCGTCGACCTCGACTGCCGCGCCCAGCGGCAGGACGGGGACGCCGACCGCGCTGCGGGCGTGCTTGCCGGCATCGCCGAACAGCGCGACCATCAGCTCCGACGCGCCGTTCGCGACCTTGGGCTGATCGGTGAAGTCGCCGTGGCTGTTGACGAAGACGCCGAGCTTCACGACGCGCTTGATACGGCTGAGGTCGCCGCCGAGATGCTTTTTGACCTGCGCGACGATCATCAGGCCGCACAGCCGCGCCGCCTCCTGCCCGTCTTCCAGCGACACGCCGTCGCCCAGGCGGCCGGTGACGAGCTGACCGTCCTTGAACGGCAGCTGGCCCGACAGGTGGAGCATGCCCCCCGCCTCGACCACCGGCACATAAGCCGCGACCGGTGCCGCGGCTTCTGGCAGGGTCAGGCCGAGTTCCTCGAGCTTGCGATCGACGTGCGTGGTCATGAAGACATCCTCTGTGGGTAACGTTGCGCGTCGCCTTAGAGGATCGCTGCGGGCGCGAAAACCCGCTCAGGCGAGCGCCGGTCCTTCGGCGAAGCGCGCGGCGATCCAGTCCGCCGCCTCGCGCCAGTCGTCGATGCGCGCATGGGCGTGCGACGCCGGCGCGACGCTCGGCGCAAGGCTGGGTTCGGAGACCATGTGCAGCCGGTGCACCTGCGGCGCGTGACGCGCGACCGATTCGTGATGGACGGCAAGATCGTCGACGAAGACCGTCACCGGATTGCCATGCTCTGCGACCAGCCGCGACACGGGGTCGCCCTTGCCGCCCTGGTTGCATTCGACGCGATGATGGATGCCGAAGGCGGCGAGCTGCTCGATGCGCGCCGTCCGGCAGCTGTCGAGCAGATTGGTGAGGACGACGATCTCCGCCACCTCACCCAGCCGTTGCAGCGCCTCGGCCGCGTGCGGCACGAGCGTCTGGCGGTGCATTTCGCCCGGGAAGAAGCCGCCCAGCATCGCCCACATCTCAGCCTGCGTCGGCGCTTCGCCCGTCGCGCGGCGGCGCATCGATCGCGCGAAATCGGCACCGTCGGGCGTGAAGTCGATGTCGTGCGTCTCGCGCACCCAGGACCCGAAATGCTTGACCATGTGCAGCAGCACCTCGTCGCAATCGGTGATCAGCAGCGGCTTGGGGTTTGTCATCAGCGGGACTCCAGCATCTGGTGGGCGGCGACCAGCGCCGGCGGGGTGACGCCCAGCGCATCCGCGCAGGCGATGAGATCGGGTTCGTAGGCCTCGAGATAGGCGAGCACCGCGGCAAGGACGGCGGGCTCGCCGGCGCGGCTGCGCAGGTCGTCGGGATAGAGGCCGGTCGTCGCGATCAGCCGCTCGGCACGCGCTTGTTCGCCCAACGTCCAGGCCAGCGCCTGCAGCCCGAGCAATTCGGCATCGGGGGTGTTTGTATCGCGGCTGCGCATTGCCTATCGTCGCTTTTTAGAAAGGGTCGGTGACGCACGTGGCGAAACGGGTGCTCGTTGTCGAGGACAACGAACTCAATCTGAAGCTGTTCTGCGACCTGCTGCGCGCGCACGAGTTCGTCGCCGAACCGGTGCGCGACGGGCGCGAGGCGGTGGCGCGCGCGCGCGAGGTGATGCCCGACCTCATAATCATGGACATCCAGATGCCCCACGTGACGGGGTATGAGCTGATCCTGGAGCTGATGGCGGACGAGGAATTGCGCGGTATCCCGGTGATGGCGGTGACCGCTTATGCCGGGCGCGACGACGAGGAGCGCATCCGCGCGGCAGGCGCGCGCTCCTATGTCTCCAAGCCGATCAGCCTTGCGCGCTTCATGGATGCGGTGAACGCGCTCGTATGAAGGAAGACACCCTGTCGGACGATCGGGCCCGACAGGGTGTCGCGCGCTCCCAGCGCCCTTGCCCCCCGGAAAGGGCGCGGATGCTGCGAGCTGAAACAAAAACGCTGCTCAGTGCGCGCCGGTTCCCAGTAGCGCGCCCCCGACCATCATCCACACCGCCATCGCGACCATCATCAGGTTCTCGGTTAGCGACACGAAGCCCAACGGCACGTTGCTGTCGCCGCCGACGCACGCGCATTTCAGTTCGCGCCGATCGACATAGACCGCCTTGTAGACCGATACCGCGCCGATCCCGCCGATGACGAGCGCGACCGGTACCGACAGCCAATGCGCAACACCGGCGATCATCAGCACGCCTGCCAGCGCCTCCAGATACGGATACAGCGTCGCATAAGGTACCCAGCGTTGCGCGAGCAGGTCGTAGCCAAGAAACATCGTCGCGAACCGGTCGACGTTCTGCAGCTTCAGGATTGCAAGCACCACCATGCTGAAGGCGATGAACCATTCGCCCGCGCGGATCGTCAGCGGCGTGCCGAACGCAGCGGTACTGGCGGCCAGCGCCATCAGCGCGGTCATCGCGAAGACGGCGAGAACCGGGCGATAGCTGGTCGCCTTGGGATCGGGCACCGACAGGCCGAAGAAGCGGCGCAGATCGTCATAACCGCCGATCCGCTTGCCATCGATGAACGCCTGCGGCGTAGTCTTCACGTCGTGTTCGCCCTTGAACGCGTCGGTTTCGGCGCGCGTCGTCAGGTGGTGATCCTCGACCGCATAGCCGCGGCGGCGGAGCAGATCGCGCGCCTTCAGACCATACGGGCAGATGTGGGTCGGCATGACCATGCGGTACAGGACAGCGTGCTTCGACATGGTGCCCATGTGGGAACGGCGGCATGCCGGCGCCACACAAACCAAGGGCGGCCTCCTCGACCGAGAAGACCGCCCTTAGCCCGTAGTGACGCGATACAGGGCGACCGGATCATCCGGCCACCGCCGACCGCTATGGCAAGCGAACATGAACGCAATGTGGCCGAAGCTTGGTGCCGGGGTGGCTTGCGACGAGATTTTTTGGGGAACGGGCGTTTGGGAGTTCGGCCGTTCCGACGGCTGCTAACAGTTGCGCGTTTGATTCCCGCCCATGCCTCACACAATTCGTCACCCCGGACTTGGTCCGGGGTCCACCCCGCGGCTAGGCATGGAGCAAGAGGCTCAAGACCTGCGCTCGTGGACAAGAGGACCCCGGAACAAGTCCGAGGTGACGAAGGGGGTGTGGGGAGGGCGCGCCACCATCATGACCGGCGGGGTACCAGCCTGACGATCGCGTCCGAATCCCGCGCACGCGAAGAGCCGCCGATGCGTGCGGCACCGGCGGCTCTTTGCAACCCGATCGATCAGCAGCGCGGGGCCAGGTGCCCCGGCAGCGGCTTACTTGATCTTGGCTTCCTTGAACTCGACATGCTTGCGCACGACGGGATCGTACTTGCTGAAGCTCAGCTTCTCGGTCTTCGTGCGCGGGTTCTTCTTGGTGACGTAGAAGAAGCCGGTGTCGGCGGTGCTGACGAGCTTGATCTTGACGGTAGTCGGCTTGGCCATGAGCCCCAAATCCTGAAAACAAGGAGAGCGGCAGCACCAACGCCGCCGCTCGATCAGTCGCGGCGCATGGGCCAGACCGGCGGCAAAGTCAACCGTGCATCCCGCACGGCGGTTCGTTAACCACCGCGTTACCGCTGCAGGCGCATGATCTGACAATGAAATAACGGGGACAGGACAGGAGCGGGACATGGGGCATCAGGCGCAGATCGAACAAGGCGGATTGGACGCGGTGCGCGCGGACTTGGCGGCGCGAATCGCCGCAATCGACGTGAAGGCGCCTTATACCTGTGCGCGCGACCTCAAGCCCGACATCAACCAGATCCGGCTGATCGCGCATCGCAACGGGCTGAACCCTGCCGTCACCGTCGCGCACTTCGTCGATTCGGCATTGTCACGCGGCGAACATGGCGCCCTGGTGCATGGCTGGCTGTCGATGCTGGGCGATGCAGTGGCATGCGAGCGGCAGGACCTGCGCGCATGCGACACGTTCGCCGCGGCTTGCTCCGTCCGGCTCGCCAGCTGACGCAATACAGGAGGACCCGGCCGGCATGGATGCCCTGATGGCGGCGCTGGTCGCCGCCGCATTGGCACAGGTCGGCGACCGGCCCGCCTGGCTCGCCGCGATCCTTGCCGATCGCTATCGCGCGGCCGGCATCGTGATCGCTATGGCGGCACTCGCGATAGCGATGGCCGCCGCACTTGCTGCCGCGGCGGGCGTGCTGCTCGCCGCGCGCATGACCCCCGAGGCGAAGCAGCTGCTGCTCGGCCTGGCGCTGGTGCTGCAGGGCGGCGGCGCGCTGTTCCCGGTCAAGGCACCCGACCGGCTGGAGCGCTGGCGCCTCGGTGCGGCGGCGACCAGCCTCATCGGCCTGTTCATCCTAGCGTTCGGGGATGGCGTGCAGTTCATCGTCCTTGCGCTCACCGCCCGCGCGCCGCTCGTCTGGCTCGCCCCGCTCGGGGCGACGCTGGGCTCGCTCGCCGTGATCGCGCCCGCCGCCGTGCTGGGCGAGGCTGGCTGGCAGGCGCTGCCGCTGCGCCCGCTGCGCCGCGGGATTGGCGCGCTGTTCCTGATCGCCGGGCTGTGGCTCGGCCTTGGCGCGCTACGGCTGATCTAGTGACCCGATCAGTCTGGGCGGATTTCCTGACGGCAAAAACCCGCGGGGTGCGGGAGCATTTGCGCTATCGGATCGTTGCCGCAACGAACCCATTTTTCTGTCAGGAGCTTGTCCATGGCCGACGTCAATCCGGCGCTCAGCACCCCCACCGACCTGTCGAACACGCGCTCGGTCGCCGACGCACTCAACGCCTCGCTCGCCGACTGCTACGCGCTGTATCTCAAGACCAAGAACTTCCACTGGCACGTCTCGGGCCCGCATTTCCGCGACTATCACCTGCTGCTCGACGATCAGGCCGCGCAGATCCTGGGCGTCACGGATGCGATCGCCGAGCGCGTTCGCAAGACCGGCAACGTCACGCTCCGCTCGATCGGCGACATCAGCCGCCGTCAGACGATCGCCGATAACGACAAGGACTTCGTGGAAGCGATCGCGATGCTCGCCGAACTGCGCGAGGACAATCTGAAGCTCGTCGAAAGCTTCCGCGCGGTGAAGGATGCCGCCGAAGCCGCCAAGGACAATGCGACCAGCGGCATCGTCGACGAATGGACCGATCAGGCCGAAGAGCGCGCCTGGTTCCTGTTCGAGGCGAGCCGCAAGGGATAAGCTGGGAACACGCGGGGTCCTGATGCGATTGATCTGTCAACGCGAAAGGACCTCGTGATGCTGAAGCTCGCCCTCACCTTCCTGATCATCGGCCTCGTGCTCGGCCTGCTGGGCTTCGGCGGGGTTGGCGGCGCGTTCGTCGGGATTGCAAAGATCCTGTTCTTCATTGCGATCGCGCTGTTTCTGCTGTTCCTCGTCATCAGTCTGGTGGCGGGCAAGGCGGTGAAGGACGCGATCGACTGAACCGGCCGGACGTCAGCGGGTGGGGATCGGACCCACTCGCACCAGCCACACGTCCGGCGGCGCGCCGAAGCGGATCGGCAGGTTGCTGGTGCCGAGCCCGGCGGTAACGATCGTCAGCCGGTGCGGATCGCGCACGATGCCGCAACGGTAACGGTGGTTCGTCACCTCGACCGGTGCGCCGATCAGCGGCAGCACGACCTGTCCGCAATGCGTGTGCCCCGCCAGCAACAAAGTGGTGCGCCGCGACAGCTTCACCGCAACGTCGGGCGAATGTGCGACCATCACACCCGCGCCGCCCAGCGTCGCCAGCGCAGCCTGCGTCGGCGCGATCCGGTCATGATTGGTGGCCGGATCGTCGAGGCCGCCGACCGCGAGCGGCCCGACCTCTCGCCCCTGATTGACCAGCACCACGGCGCCGATCCGCCGCAGCATCGCCGCCAGCGGCGCGGGATCAGTCCAATGATCGTGGTTGCCCAGCACCGCGACCGTGCCCAGCGGCGCCTTCAGCCGTGATAACGGCCGTTCCAGCAACGGGATCGCCCGCTCGGCCTCTCCGACGCCGCGTCCCTCGATGAAATCGCCGGCCAGCACGACGAGATCGGGGTGAAGCGCGTTCACCTGACTCACGATGCGCGCGAGCCGCCCCTCGTCCATCGCGGCGCTTTCCATGTGAATGTCGCTTATCAGCGCCAGCGTGATCGGCGGCGCACCTGCCGGCCAGTCGGGCAGCGCGATGTTGGCGCGGCGCACCACCGGGTCGGCGCGCGCGTTGCGCCAGCCGACAAGGAAGCCAATCCCGACGATAAGCGCAATGACAAGGGCGGCAAGGGCAAGCGGACGTTTCACGCTCGCGGTCCTAGCGGGAGCGCTTCGCCCGCGCCATGCGTTGCTTACCCATGCACGCCTTCGCCGCGCTCCTCGATTCGCTCATCTACACACGCGGGCGTAATGCCAAGCTGAAGCTGATCGTCGATTATCTCCACGCGACGCCCGGTCCCGATCGCGGCTGGGCGATGGCGGCGCTGACCGGCGACCTCGACCTGCCCGGCGTGAAGCCTGCGCAAATCCGCGCGCTGATCGAGGCGCGGGTCGACCCCGTGCTGTTCCGGATGAGCCGCGACTATGTCGGCGACACGGCGGAGACGGTGGCGCTGCTGTGGCCGGCACCGGTGGTGCCGCCGCCCGATGCCGGCCCGCTGTCGATCACCGATGCGGTGGATGCGCTGCGCCACCTTTCCCGATCGGATGCCCCTGCGGTGCTCGCCGGCATGCTCGACCGGCTGGACGCGGAGGAGCGGTTCGCACTGCTCAAGATGGCGACGGGCGGCCTGCGCATCGGCGTCTCCGCGCGCCTCGCCAAGACCGCGCTGGCGCAGGCGTTCGACCTCGATGTCGATGCGGTGGAGGAGGTGTGGCACGGCCTCTCGCCACCCTATGCGTCGTTGTTCGCTTGGGCCGAAGGCACCGGCGCGCAGCCGACGCCCGCCGACGTGCCGGTCTTCCGTCCGTTCATGCTCGCGCACGGTCTGGAGGATGCACAGGTCGACCTTGCCGATTATGCCGCCGAGTGGAAGTGGGACGGCATCCGCGTCCAGATCGTCCACGTCGCCGGGCAGACGCGCCTTTACAGCCGCACCAGATCG
>ERZ941706.88-NODE-88-length-32068-cov-6.458408_pt1 | contig 32068 bp, 30 predicted proteins | sample MGYA00521232_ERZ941706 | MGnify/ENA primary metagenome ERZ941706 (study PRJEB32759, sample SAMN07749893) | skin metagenome | biome: transportation; feature: city; material: polyester macromolecule | host: Homo sapiens | place: Hong Kong:ER line | collected 2017-07-19...
GATTGATTTTAGCCAAAGAGACTTCTGCAACTACCGTATATTCACTAAAGGTTGAGCAGCCCATGTAGTGGTAAATTGGTTCGCCGTTATATGAAAAACGTGTGGTGCCATCTGGCATTACACCTTTACCTTGAGTAGCACGTACCGCAACACACAAGTTGGTTTTTCCAGATTTACAGAATAAGCATTCTTTACATTCAGCCGTGTAAAGTGGAATCACGTGATCACCTGGTTGAACGCTTGTTACGCCATCACCTACTTCAACCACAACACCTGCGCCTTCATGACCTAAGATAGCAGGAAAAACACCTTCTGGGTCATCGCCAGATAATGTAAAAGCATCGGTATGACATACCCCTGTATGGGTAATTTTTATTAAAACTTCACCCGCTTGAGGTGGTGCAACATCAACTTCAACAATTTCTAAAGGTTTTCCTGGGGCAAAGGCGACAGCTGCACGAGATTTCATCTTTGGGTTTCCTTTAAATCATTCGGTATTTATAGTCGAGCAAAATAGATTATATATTGATAATACAAGAGCTTAATTTTGCTTAAATTAAAATTGGCTTTCATGACAATCTATCACAGCATAGCCAGTCAAATACATCTAAGCAAGCCTACATTCAAAAAAGAAGAAAACCTCTTACTTGAAGAGGTTTCTTATCAAATCATTATCTTATAAGCAGCTTATTTTTACTTAGAGGTAAATATCTGGTGGATATGGTGTGTTATCACTAATTGGAGAATAAAGCGTATTTTCAACAAAGAAGCCATTTGGAGCTTGAGTGGTATCAATCGTAATTGAATCAAACATAACTTGTGGATATGCCCAGATAAATTGCTTCATTAACCCTAAAGAAACATTGTTTTTCATGTCACCAAAAATTCGTTGCCAAATGGGTGTTCGATATGGCTTGGTTTTATCAAAACCATAGATATAAGCAATAGAGGCATCGGGAACAAAACCAGATAAATAAATGACTTTATTTGCAGGATAGCCTAACCCTTGTATAGGTATTTGGGAAACTGCCTGATGTGCCAAGTCTAAGCGAGCTTCTAATAGCCAGTCATAAGCTTCGGTCATCATGTAATCAAAATTAGGATATGAGTAGTGCTGGCTTGGATAGTTAATATAAGTAGCTAATGTCTGAATTGGGGACTGAATGGAAGGAAAGAAAATAAGAGGACTAACTTTGGCAGTAGAGTATTTTGCTTTGATCACGGTACGAATATTTTGACAGGTTTGACCTAATTTATTTCTAAGCCATGTTTTAAACTCATCATATGGCGTTCCTGTTTTATTCATTGCCTCATAAATTGTACCCAAATCTGGTGCATATAATCCTGTATCTGCATTAAAAGCCAATTTTGTTGGGTAGTCATACACACAAGGTAGATTGGTGTCAGTGTTATACCACCACCAAGGTTCACCAATCTGCATATTTACATCGCATCCACCCACTACCATTGTATCTGCGAACTCAATAAAGGCTTTATGTAGATATGCCAAAGCATTCTGATGACTTAAACTAAAAAAATAGCTCGGTGGTTGGTAGCCTGTTTTACCCAAATTACTGTTCCAGTCACGCTGTGCCCAATATTCATTGGCCCCCAAGGAATACATTTCAAAGCTTACCCCAAAAATGGGTTGCAAACTGGCGTTATGCAAAGCCTGAGCATATTTCTCGTGCCATTTACGGGTACATGAATTAACCACCGCCTCGCCTGTCACCAACGTATCTGGTATTTGCCATTTATTAATATCACTTTTCCATGTCATTTCTGGATAATGCGACATCCCACAATAGTGGTTAACGAAACCTTGGTATCCCAAAGCGACCATATTGTTGACTAGGCGCTGCGGGTTTAAGTCATAGTGGTCATCATAGCTGGTGCAGATGCCATAATTGTGCTGTGGCACAACTACGCGGCTCAAATTTAACTTTGCATTTGTTCCAGTTACAACGGAGTTAGTGAGGCGAATGTAGCCATCTTTTGGTTGACTTAAAGGTATAGCGGTTTGACCATTATAGTCACTGGTAAAGCCAGAAAATGAAATTCGCTGAATATTGGTTACCGGAAAGCTATCTGTAGCAGAGAAGCCTGCTTTTACTGTATCCCAATTAATACGAATATGCGCCGTTCGCGATGAAGGATTATTTGCGTAATTAAATAGGACAATATATGCAATTTTATTTACGCCATTTTCATTATAGTACACCGTTAAAGTGGGCGTTAAACTTGGATTGTTCAGCACTGGCATCGTGGCAGATAACTCAATATCGAAGTCCCAAACCACCCCTGCATAGCTATATTTGGTTTGATACGCTAAAAATTTATGATCTTTAGTGTCATAAGAATCCCAAGTAATTCCTACCAAATCATTTGTCATACGTGATCTAAAAGATGCTTCAAAACCATTTCCATAGTTTGTAATGGCAAAAGACATCGTTTGCGGGCCGTCTATTCTCCAATAAATAGGGCTAAACCGATCAATAAGTGTATTCTGAGTGACTGGGCGAGGTGATGTATTAGTATTATTTTGTACATTTTGTGAGTTAGTTATCATGTCTACATTCTCTTAATGTATTAAGAGGTTTTATATTAAATAATAATTCCTATTTTATTGTTCAGATAAGTAACAATGACGTTTAAATTATTTACAGTTTATATTTTTCATAAAGTTCAAAATAAAATTAAACATGAAATCTTAATATTATCCTAAAATATTTTTACACTGAGGAGTTAATAAATGGCAACTTTTATACAGCCTATAAATTTTAAAGGTTTGTTTTTATTTACTCCTCTTGTATTTGCATTATCAGGTTGTACTGAAACTTTATATTCCAACACAACGTCACCCGCAAAGACCTTTTCGGAAAGTAACGCTTATCCAGAGATCGACACAGCATTAGGAGAAAAGATACAGCCTAACGAAGAGTTGCTCGCTCAAAACATAGCTCAAGTCATTGAAAAGTCAATTCGGGAACAGTATACGGCTGGAAATGCTTTACGTGATGCACATCCTAAGGCGCATGGTTGTGTTCGTGCCGATTTTCATGTCTCAAAAAATATACCTGTCCAGTTTGCTAAAGGAATGTTTATTCCAGATCGAAGTTATCAAGCATGGATTCGTTTTTCTAATGCTTCAAATGACGCCTCTAATGCCGACATTAAAAAAGATGCACGTGGCATCGCAATAAAAATTTTAGGTGTGTCTGGACAGAAAATTTTAGAAAGTGAAAAGCAAGCAACCACTCAAGATTTTATTATGATTAATCATCCAGTCTTTTTTGCGAATGATGCTAAACGATATCTTTCTTTTATGAATGACGTGAATAGCCATAATATGGTCAGAAAACTTCACATTCCATTTGCGTTAGGTTTTAAGGGAACAATGAATGCTCTTGGAGCACGTAATTCACAAATTGCAAATCCATTATACGCACGTTATTGGTCTATGGTTCCCTATCAGTTAGGGCTTGGCAATGATCGACAAGCAGTTAATTATTCAGTACGTGCTTGTTCAATGCAGCCAAACAATCTACCTAAGAATCCTAGTCATGATTTTTTAAGAGAAGCTTTAAAGAAAACTTTGCAAAGTACAGATGCTTGTATGGAATTTCTTATTCAACCACGAACTTCAAATCAAATGTTGGTAGAAGACTCAATGACAGAATGGGATGAAAAAGCAGCTCCTTTTTATCAAGTAGCAACTATTCATATTCCCAAGCAGAACTTTGATACACCAGAACAAAATAAGTTTTGTGAGAATCTGTCTTTTACACCGTGGCATGCCCTACCTGAGCATAAACCATTAGGCGCAGTAAACCGAATGCGTAAAGTCATTTATGAAAACATCAGCAGAGTTCGACATGATATGAATTCAGCTCTTAGACAAGAACCTTAAATACTTTAGCCATTGTAGTTTGGTGTAAAAATTTTTCTAAAGATGAGAGTTTGCAATTGTTTCTTTTAAGGGAGATTTTGGCTTGTATCGATAGTGATTCGATCAATAAAATCTGCCAACCATAAAATGAAGTCATCTTCGCTTTTATGCTTTGGAATCAAACTCATATCTAGCTTAATAGGGAGTTCATTTTTTACACTAATAACAACACCTTCGAAGTTCACAAAGTTATATAAAAACTTTAGTTCAGTGCCTGCAATAGCTTTTTTTATTTCTAAAATAAGATTATTTAAATTTCTAAAATGATTGTTTGAATAAGAACTTTTAATATTTTTATTAATTTTTTCTGCTAATAGTAAGTATTTTGGCATTTCTATCTCCTTATTAATTATTTGTAAAATATAAGTATAAGTTGAAAGTTATAAAAATAAGTTTTTAATTTTTATTAAATTGTTTCTGTATTTTTAATTTTAATTGATAAGTTATGTGCAATACAACTGTTTTATAGATTTAAAATGTGATTTGTTTGGGATTTTATTCTGATTAAATTGGTAGGTATTCTTTAATCTTATTTAAGGGTAATTAATTAAGTTTTATATTAAATAGGCTCAATATTTAAAATTTTGAGCCTATTTAATTTTTAATATTCACTTAAGACTAAAAGTAAAAAGTTACATCTTAAGTCAATTTGGGAAAACTCTTGATTTTATGAATTTTCCCACATTTTCTGCATTCTTTAATTTCGTCATGAGTAATATCAAAGTCATATTCCCAGACATGAATACAGAAAACCTGTCTAAGGTTGTGGAGCATAGACACCTCCTTATAAAAAACCAACTCAGTAGTAAGTTCTTTATGAATACACTTCGCTTATTTTGATGAGTTCTCCTCTTTAGCTTTATCCTCCTTGTGTTTACAGCAGTATCCGAAAACAGCACCAGCACTAAAGAAAAACATAGCCTTGAACATACTTATCTCCAAACGATAGTTAAGTAAATTTAAAATTAACATTGAAGGTTGTATCTGTTTTTAGGCCAATGAAACTGATTCTGTGCGTTATGCAAACTTTTGTGAAAAGTTATAACAATATATTTTTTATCAATAAGGTGGATAAAATTAAAAAACCGCCCCAGTAGGCGGTTGCTGAATTTACAGCGAGATATAGAAGTGTAGTGGACGATCACTTCTATATTTTTTATGTACTTATTTTTCTTGGCTTATAATTTTATTAAATGCATCTGATTTGAAATAATTAATGATCATCTCTCCACCATCTTGTGTAGAAGATGATACTTTGGGTGGTTCCTCATAATTAAACTTATAGTCTGGAGGAATAAATTTTGAGATTGGTGGAAGCTTTGCCTCACCTCCTGTTGTAATTCTTTCAATAAAACCTGCAAGCCAGAGTATATATTCATCTTTATTTTTATAGTTAGGCATAAGGCTCATGTCTAACTTAATGGCACACTCCTCTAAGGGCTTAGTTAGGCATTCCTCAAAATCTATAAAATTGTATTTAAGTTTAAATTTGGTGCCTTTAATTTCATTACGAATTACACCAACTAATTGATTTAAGTTTTCTGCCGAGCTTTCTGAAAATAAATTTTTGTCCTCAATCTTTTTATATACATTCTCAGCGATGATTAAATATTGTGGCATCTCTATTTTCTCCCTTTTATTATTAAGCTACTCACTCAGCTCTTTAAGGAAGTATGATAGATATCATGTTTTCTAATGTAATTGTTGTACTGCCAATTGTAATTAGTGTGTTTTTGTGAAACCTGCAAGCATAACCATCCGAAAAAATTAAATTTAATGCAGACTAAGTCTCATTTTTAAAAAATTCTTTAATCAAACAATATGTTTAGTTCATTTAAAGTTGGAAGTTCATCGTAAGATTCATCTGCATCTACTGTGTTTACCCAATTTGACTTTGAAACGATACAAAAATTAAGCTTTTTTAGCACAACAATATCTTTGTCTAATAAACCTAATGGAATCCACATAAAATCAGTAGTGCCTACCAAGTTAGGTACTGGTGAGCCACATTGACTGCAAAATGAAGATGTAAAGCCTGTTTCTTTTTTATAGGTACGGACAAGTTCTAAACCTGATAACCATTCAAATTTATCCTTATTTACTAATGTTGCTGCATTTGCCCCCGTTCCAGTTTGTTTACGGCAGAGACTACAGTGGCAATGATAGACCGTGTTTATTTTCTTAGTAACTGAAAATTTGATTTCATTGCATAGACAAGAACCCACGTGACTCATCTCAAGCATCCTTAAAAAATAATATTGAATATAGCATTAGGCATAAAAGGGTTAAATTTAACTTTATATTTTTAAATAGATATATCTCTATAAAAATAAAGAATTGCTAGCGTTGAGGCTTGGCAGAATGTATTTATAACGTTTAATATGAATTTTGACATATAAATTGAATATAAAAATGCTGTGATGTGCTTATCTTGGATGCGACTTTAAAAGCTTACATGATTAATCAAATTTATCAGCAGTATAGTAGTATGGCATTAAATGCTTGGGGCTTTACACATACACCTTCGTATAACGGTACATACGACCCTGATGAGAATGATATAGTGACGAATAGCTTTAATTGGTTGAATGATGAGCAAGCTACAAAAAAAACAGAACAAGGACTGACTGCTTTTGTGGCATTAGATGATGCCTTTATCAGTATCGCTTCTCGTATGTATCTGATTAGAAATGCAAAAGAAAAAATCGATTTACAATATTATATTTGGACAAATGATTTTGTTGGAAACTTAATGCTGCACGAGTTACTAACGGCGGCAGATCGTGGCGTAAAAATCCGCTTACTTATTGATGATCAAAATGGAGTAAAGCTGGATGGAGTTCTTAGAAGCCTTCTCCACCACCCCAATTTTGAAATTCGATTGTTTAATCCATACAAGTTTAGATATTTAAGAATTTTAGACTATATTTTTCGGTTCAAAAAAGTAAACCATCGCATGCATAATAAGTTAATTATTGCAGATGGCGTGATTGCGGTAACAGGCGGTCGAAATATTAGTAGTGAGTATTTTGATGCAAGTAGTAAATTTCAGTTTACAGATCTAGATATTTTATTTTATGGACATACCGTACAACATGCACAGTCTGTCTTTAATGATTTTTGGCAAAGTGATTTAAGTCAAAATGCTACTGAACTGGTGGGAACATGTGCTGTTCACCATTTGCAAACACTAAGGCAGCACTACCATGATTTAATTCATGAAAGTGAAAATCATACTCAAACTGAAGATAAGCTTTATGATGCTCAAAGCTATTTAAAAGAACTTTTAGAGCACTATCCAATCCAGTGGTCAAAAGCATATTTTGTTGCTGATTCACCAAAAAAGATCTTAGGAGTAGCTTCTAAAGAAGAAATGCTTTATGGGCAAGTCATGGCCATTATGGGTGAACCAAAGCAGCATATTGAATTAGCTTCTGCTTATTTTGTTCCTACTCAACAAGGCACTTACTATTTAAAACAACTCAAGGTGCAAGGTGTTAAAGTTAGGGTTTTAACCAACTCTTTTGCTGCAAATGACGTAGCAATTGTGCATGCCTTTTATAGTCAATATCGAGTCGAGATGCTTAAAAGTGGTGTAGAACTATTTGAGTTTAAGCCATTTTTAGAACGCAGACGCAGAACATGGTATGAAGTGGTGACTGGAAGTGTGATCCCTGCAAAAGGTAAAAATAAATCGAGCTTACATGCCAAATTTTTTGATGTAGACGGTAAAGTATTTATTGGTTCTTTTAACTTTGATCCGCGTTCGACTTACTTAAATACTGAGGTCGGTCTGGTTATTGAGTCGAGTCAATTACAAGCGCAAATTTCAGTCATGCTCGATCAGCACTTACCTCAAGTTGCTTACCAGCTTAAGTTAAATAGTGAAGAAAAGATCATTTGGTTAGATCATCAGTCAGATGGAAAGATTGTTGAATATGAAAAAGACCCAGATACGAGCCTTTTCCAACGTACCATGATTAAAGCTGTTTCATATCTACCAGTTGAATGGATGATGTAACAGCATTTCAAGTTTATTTATAAAATGCCGATCTCTTTAAAGAATTTTTGATAAGCCTCTGCTTTCTTCTCTAGCGCTAATGGATATGCTCTAGAAGAAGATGGTAGACGATATAAATTAATATTTCGACCTGCAAAGTAAGTCGAGGTAGATATTCCTATAAGCGGTTTTTCGGTGTGCTCTGGTAAAACTGAAATTAAAGTATCAGTCGCTTTATCGCCTGTGGTCATAATGGTTTGACATAAAGGAATCTGCTGAAGCAAAACCGCAAGATCTGTTGGTGTTACTATTTCAAGAAATTTATCTGCGGCATTCCCCTTTAACCGCTTAATTTGATAAGCAGTATCAAAGATTGCAATACCAGTTTCAATCAAGAAGTTTCGAATACGTTCTTCATTAAAATTTTTTTGGCTTTCACTTAAAAAGTGTGTTTTATCTTGGAAAAAGATCAAACCGAAAATACGCCACATATCATTTTGGAAATTGGGATAGTAAAAATCCATCTTCCATTTATTACGTGGCGGTGGAAAACTGCCTAACATTAATAAACGGGCATTCTCAGGTAAAAATGGCTCAAGTGGATGGGTTTCTATCTCAATTATCATAAAAAATCAGTATTTACTTAAAAATTTTATAAACAAATTAACCTATTTTTTAGTTAATCACGAGTCATGAAATGCAATTTCTCTTGCTTAAAGCGTTAAAGGTTGTACAAAAGCGATCATTATTGAGGAATGCTTATTCTAAAAATACTATGTGAATGTTGATTTAAATAATCGACTTGACCTTTATGGGCAATCACAAGGGCTTGTACAACCGAAAGACCTAACCCAGTGCCGCCTAACTCTTTATTTCTTGATTGTTCTAACCTGAAAAAAGGGTTAAATAAATCTTTCCGATGCTCAGCTGAAATGCCAGGTCCTTCATCTTCTATTTCAAGAATCCAGCTAGTTTGTTCTTGTCTCGTTGAAACAATTAACTTTCCCTGATTTGCATAACGTGTAGCGTTATCCAGTAAAGCAATTAAAATCTGTTCAATTCGCCGTTGATCACACTCAACTTTTGGCGCTTCAATATCGAAAATGACTTTAAGCTGAGCTTTTTCTAATTTTTCTTCAAACATGTGTAAGACTTTATGAGCAGTTTCATTAAAACAAATCGTTTCGAGGTTAAGTCTAAGCTGTTGGTTTTCAAAAAGACTCAATGTACGTAAATCTTCGACTAGGTTTGAAAGACCTTCTACTTGATTCAGTAAGTTTTTAAATAAAATAGGATCAGCTTCAAAAACACCATCAATAATTCCCTGCAACCTACCTTGCAAAATGGTGACTGGCGTTCTTAACTCATGTGCAATTGCGGCATTCCAGACATGAGCATTTTCAACTGAGGTCTCTAGTTTTTGAGCCATATCATTAAAATTATCCATAAGCTCACCAATTTCAGAAGAATGATGCGTCGGTTTTTCAACTCGTGCACTTAAATCCCCATGACTAATTTTCTTGGCTGCATCTGCTAATAGATTAATAGGCACAATAAAGCGTTGAGCAAGCTTGATGCCTAAAATAATTGATAATGCTGTGCCAAACAAAAGCACGGCGAATAACCATATACCATCTAGATAGTGGAAAAACTCATCACTTTCTTTCAGCTTTTCGAGAGATATAAGCCCTACTTCAATTGCAACATAGTAGGTGCCATAACCTAAAATTAGCGAACTCAGCGTAACACTTAGGCTGGTAAAGCTCAGTGCAATAATCAGTTGTTTACTAATGCCCGTTTTATTTTTCATGTGGATGATCCAACCTGTAGCCTACACCGCGAACATTGATGAGCATATTTCGTAAACCAAGATCTTCTATTTTCTTTCGTAGCTTACTGACGTGACTATCGACCGTACGTTCTAATGCATCTCGATCTGGTAGACACTGATTCATGAGTTCTGAACGGGTAAAGACTTTATGAGGATGAGGCAACATCAGTAATAAAATTTTGTACTCAGTTAGAGTTAAATTGAGTGCTTGTTTTTGATCGCCCGAATGGATGTAAGCAGTATGAATTTCGGTATTCACCTCAATATTTTTATAAATCAGATTTCGGTTAGGAGTTTGCTGGTTTTGTTGAGTACGTCTTAGTACTGCTTGTACACGTGCAACCACTTCATTTGGGTTAAAGGGTTTTACGACAAAGTCGTCTGCTCCAATTCTTAAAGCCATGACTTTATCGATTTCTTGATCTAAAGCCGTAAGCATAATGACTGGTGTCGCTGCTTTTTGCCGAATTTTATTCAGTACTTCCCACCCGCTCAGTTCCGGCATTTTTATATCGAGAATCACCAGATCAATAGGTTGCGCTGCGTGTATTTCAATTGCCTGCTTACCATTCATGGCCCGTACAACACGCATACCTTCACGCTTAAGATAATGTTCAATAATATCGCCAATATCATATTCATCTTCTACAACAAGAATAAGCTTATCCTGACAATTAAACGTAAAGGTTGACTCGAACATAGCAATAAAACGCGGGAAAAATTTGATTTATCATACGCGTATTTTTTGATATATCTCCACACTTTTTCCACATATTCGTGATTTTGGTTACACACACATCAAAAATAATGCCAGCATCTAGAAGTCCATTAGGTGTTATAAAAGTGCAAAAGCATTTTTTAGTTCCATTCGTTTTATCTTTCGTTTTTGTGTTAAACGGCTGTGGCAATGAACAAGTAAGTGATCAAACACAAGTATCTACGGCTAAGGTTACCGTTATTTCAATTCAACCGCAGTCTATTAACTTTAGTGAAAATCTACCGGCGCGCGTTCAAGCTTTCAGAACTGCCGAAATTCGTCCTCAAGTTGGCGGTATTATCGAAAAAGTTTTATTCGCTCAAGGTAGTGAAGTTAAAGCTGGACAACCTCTATACAAAATAAACTCAGAAACATTTGAGGCTGATGTAAATAGTAATCGAGCGGGTTTAAATAAAGCTGAAGCAGAAGTAAACCGCTTAAAAATACAACTTGAGCGTTATCAGCAACTTTTACCAAGTAATGCGATTAGCAAGCAAGAAGTAAGTAATGTCGAAGCGCAATATCGACAAGCGATTGCAGATGTTGCTCAAATGAAAGCATTATTAGCTCGACAAAATCTTAATTTACAGTATGCGACAGTGCGAGCACCGATTTCCGGACGTATTGGTAAATCATTCGTAACAGAAGGCGCTTTGGTTAGTCAGGCTGATAGCAATACTATGGCGACCATTCAACAAATTGACCGCGTTTATGTCGATGTAAAGCAGTCTATTGGAGAATATGAGCGCCTACAGGCGGCTCTACAAAGTGGTGAGTTGTCTGCCAACAATCAAAAAGCTGTACAGATTTTGAATAGTTTGGGACAGCCCTATAATGTTACAGCAAAAATGCTGTTTGAAGATATTAATGTGGACCCTGAAACTGGGGATGTCACCATTCGTATTGAAGTGACCAATCCTGAAAGAAAATTACTGCCGGGTATGTATGTCCGCGTTAATATTGAGCGTGCTTCGGTTCCTCAGGCCTTACTCGTGCCAGAACAAGCTATTCAGCGCAATATGAATGGCGATCCTCAAGTTTATGTAGTGAATGCCAAAGGTGGCGCAGATGTTCGCTCAGTAGAGTTAGGGCAACAATATGAGCAGTTTTATCTCATCAATAAAGGGCTGAAAGCAGGCGAAAAAGTTGTCGTTGAAGGTATAGAGCGTATCCAGCCCAACCAAAAACTAGCAATTTCAGCATGGAAAGCGGCCTCAACAGAAAATACGGTGAAGCAAGGAGATGCTAAATGATGTCTCAATTCTTTATTCGCCGTCCTGTTTTTGCATGGGTAATTGCAATTTTTATTATTCTATTTGGTGTGCTGAGTATTCCAAAGTTACCCATTGCACGCTTTCCGAGTGTTGCACCACCCGAAGTAAACATTACAGCAAGTTATCCTGGTGCTACTCCCAAAACGATTAATGATAGTGTGATTACCCTCATTGAACGGGAAATGTCAGGAGTAAAAAACTTACTCTACTATAGTGCTACAACGGATTCATCAGGAACCGCTGAAATTACCGCGACATTTAAACCCGGTACCGATGTGGATATGGCGCAAGTCGACGTACAAAACAAAATTAAAGCGGTTGAAGCACGCTTACCCCAAGTCGTCCGCCAACAAGGCTTAGCTGTAGAGGCGTCTTCCTCAGGCTTTTTAATGCTTGTCGGTTTAAACTCACCTAACCATCGTTATTCAGAAGTCGATTTGAGTGATTATCTGGTTCGTAATGTGGTCGAAGAGCTTAAACGTGTTGAAGGTGTCGGAAAAATTCAGTCTTTTGGTGCCGAAAAAGCGATGCGAATTTGGGTAGACCCCAATAAATTAGTTTCTTATGGTCTATCGATTAGCGATGTAAATAATGCAATTCGTAACAATAATATCGATATTGCACCAGGTAGACTTGGTGACCGTCCTCTAGTTAATGGTCAATTAGTTACTATACCTTTATCCGCTCAAGGACAGCTTGAAAATGTAGAGCAGTTCAAAAATATTAGTCTAAAGAGCAATATTAGCGGCGCCAATATTAAGTTGTCGGATGTCGCCGATGTAGAAATGGGAGCTCAGTCATATAATTTTGCGATTTTAGAAAATGGTAAACCTGCAACAGCCGCGGCCATTCAGTTGAGCCCTGGTGCCAATGCAGTAAAAACAGCAGATGCGGTAAAACAGAAACTCGAAGAACTAAAAGTAAATTTACCTGAAGGCATGCAATTTAGCGTTCCTTACGATACTGCACCTTTTGTTAAAATTTCGATAGAAAAGGTAGTTCATACATTAATTGAAGCCATGGTTTTGGTCTTTATTGTGATGTATCTTTTTCTTCATAATGTTCGCTATACCTTAATTCCTGCCATTGTCGCTCCAATTGCCCTGCTTGGCACATTTACCATCATGCTTTTAACTGGTTACTCAATTAATGTATTAACCATGTTCGGCATGGTGCTTGCGATCGGGATTATCGTCGATGACGCGATTGTAGTCGTTGAGAATGTAGAACGAATTATGGCAACCGAAGGTCTATCTCCTAAAGAAGCGACTTCCAAAGCCATGACAGAGATTACCAGCCCGATTATTGGTATTACCTTGGTGTTGGCAGCCGTATTTTTACCCATGGCTTTAGCAAGTGGTTCGGTCGGTATTATTTACCGCCAATTTACCATTACGATGTCAGTCTCAATTTTATTCTCGGCATTTTTAGCTTTAACGCTTACCCCTGCACTTTGTGCAACCTTATTAAAACCTCTTGATGCAAATCATCAAAAGAAAGGTTTTTATGCATGGTTTGATCGTAGCTTTGATAAAGTCACAAAAAAATATGAAGCGATTTTACTTAAAGTCGTTAAACATACTATTCCGACTTTAATTATTTTTGTGGTGATTACAGGTTTAACTTTTGCAGGTATGAAATATTGGCCAACTGCTTTTATGCCCGAGGAAGATCAAGGCTGGTTTTTAACTTCGTTCCAACTACCTTCAGATGCGACTGCTGAACGTACAACAAAAATTGTGAAAGATTTTGAAAACCATTTAAATGAGCAGTCGGATGTTAAAAGCAATATTTCAATTATGGGTTGGGGTTTTAGTGGCGCGGGTCAAAACGTTGCACTCGCTTTTACAACCTTAAAAGATTTTGGTGAGCGTGATAAATCTACTACTGACTATACCAACTTCATAAATGCAGAAATGGCAAACAGTAAAGAAGGTACAACTATGTCTGTACTTCCCCCTGCCATTGATGAATTGGGTACATCTTCAGGCTTTAGTTTACGTTTACAAGACAAAGCAAATTTAGGAATGCCTGCTTTAATTTTGGCCCAAGAAAAGCTCATGGAAATGGCGGCCCAAAACAAAAAGTTTTACATGGTTTACCCAGAAGGTTTACCTCAAGGTGACAATATTAGCTTGAAGATCGACCGCGAAAAACTAAACACTCTAGGAGTAAGCTTTGCTTCTGTTTCAGATATTATTTCGACCTCAATGGGATCGATGTATATCAATGATTTTCCAAATCAAGGCAGAATGCAGCAAGTTATTGTTCAAGCCAATGCAAAATCACGAATGCATTTGAAAGATATCTTGAGTTTGAAGGTTGCAGGCGCAAACGGACAACTGGTGTCTTTATCCGAAGTCGTGATTCCTCAGTGGAATAAGTTGCCGCAGCAATATAACCGCTACAATGGCCGACCATCATTAAGTATCGCTGGCGTGCCTAACATAGGGGTATCTTCAGGTGATGCGATGCGAGAAATGGAAAAGTTAATTGCTAAACTTCCTCAAGGTATTGGTTATGAGTGGACAGGCATTTCACTACAAGAAAAGCAATCTGAATCTCAAATGGTATTTCTTATTGCTTTATCAATGTTAGTCGTGTTTTTAGTCCTAGCTGCACTTTATGAAAGTTGGTCAATTCCATTATCTGTCATGCTTGTTGTTCCCTTAGGAATCTTTGGTGCAGTATTAGCTATTATGTTAAGAGGAATGCCAAACGATATTTTCTTCAAAATTGGTCTCATCACTATTATTGGTTTATCTGCCAAAAATGCGATCTTAATTGTTGAGTTTGCAAAGATGCTCAAAGAAGAAGGCATGACTTTAATTGAAGCAGCCGTTGCAGCAGCAAAGTTACGCCTACGCCCAATTTTGATGACTTCCCTTGCCTTTACCTGTGGTGTTATTCCATTGGTCATTGCAACTGGAGCAAGTTCGGAAACTCAGCATGCATTAGGTACAGGAGTATTTGGAGGCATGATATCTGCCACCATCTTGGCCATCTTTTTTGTTCCCGTGTTCTTTATTTTTGTGTTGAGAGCCGCAGAGAAACTATTTTCCAAAAAGAAAATTAATTCTTAGTTAAATACATTGAGGCGAAACGTATCTATGTTTCGCCTCAATGACTTAGAAATATGAAAAATGTACTTACAGAAAAACGATTAAGAATTAAGGACCTTAAAGACTTTACCTGTTCTAGGATGAGCAAAGCTATTATCTGGATCTAAATTGATGACTTTATCCGAAATCACAATTTTAGAAAGTGGTAACCAGCTCTGTTCCAGTTCAACGTCTACAAAGTTTTTTTCATTGATATTTTCATAAATTTGTTCGACAACGATTTCCATACCACACATACTTTTAGCATTCACTTCTTTTAAGATATGGCGTTTTGACATACTAGTCTCCATTTTTTTATTATCCGCATCGATAATAATAAAGATTGCACTGATACAATATGTAAATTTTAATAATGAAAGTGTTTTCTTTGTTCTAATCATATTTTTGTAATAATTAAATGAATAGTTGAGTGATTATTTAATTTAAATATTATTTTTAAGTTAATCTATTCAATGTAAATATTACTTATTAAAAAATTTACTTTTAATCAAAATTAAAGGGTTCATTAACTGAACCCTTTTTATTTAATTCTAAACTTGTACTGCGTTATCCAGCGAACCATCATCTTTATTTTTAGCAGTGTCTTTACTAATCAATGAGTCTGTATCACTATCTGTGGTAAAGCTTTTGCTATTTTTTTGCTTTTTCTTGTACATACACATCCCAATCGCGATACCTGTTCCCAATACTATAATTGACTTTAACATTTTGCACCTCTTCGATTAACGGAGTAACTTTTGAGAAATTAGCTTAAATTAATAGCATAAAATTTGTTATTTAACGGCTTTGATTTGCTCCGCTTTTGTAAGGTGTTTATTTTTTATGTTAATTGAAGAGAAAAATAATCCCGAAAAATAAATTTTGATACAAAGCAAAAAGCCTATTCTAAAAAAGAATAGGCTTTTCACTGTATTTCAGGATTAAGCAGTATTATGAATCGCTTTAGGCAATCTTATTATCTTTAAAAATACATTACAAATGTATTTAATGCTGAACTTTTAGTCAAGATGGGATTGAGGGTTTTTACCAATAATTAGCGATTATTGTGATGACTGTCACGTTTATATAATTAGGATAAGAAAAAACCCATTTCTACTTCTCATAAAGAAATGGGTGATGTGAAAACCACAAAAGACCTGAAATACCAAATGTTCTTACATTCAGTAAGGTTGAGTGTAGTGAATATACCGAATGGTTGACAATTAAACTATTTGTATTTTTTTTAGTCATTTCGGCCAATAAAAAAATAGTTATGATTCTGTAGATTAACTCTGTTTAGTCATTCATTATTGACCAACAATTCTATAAAGCACCCTCACCCAATTATTAAGACATATATTTTCAATCAGTGTTTTTGAATAACCACGCTGTTGCATACGTTCAATTAAGCGATGTAGGCCTGTCACATCTTCAAGTTCACTACCTATAAGTGCACCATCGAAGTCTGAGCCAAAGCCCACATGTTCTTCGCCCAAATGATCCATTAAATATTCTAAATGTTCCAAAATTACATCAATCGATGTATCTGCATTACGTTGTCCATCCGACCGTAAAAAAGCGACATCGAAATTTACGCCTACCATCCCTTTACTTTCTCGGATTGCTTTGAGTTGTGGGTCAGTTAAGTTGCGAGCTTGAGGACATAAAGCATATGAATTAGAGTGTGTTGCTACAATTGGCTGCTGCAATATATCTACAGTATTCCAAAAAGCTTTCTCATTCATATGTGAAACATCAATCACCATTTTTTTATTTGCACAGCGTCTTATAAAATGTTTGCCATCACTCGTGAGACCTGCTCCCGTGTCAGGTGAGTGCGGAAACTTAGCATTTAAACCATGTCCAAAACGACTAGGTCTATTCCAGAGGGGGCCAATACTACGCAAGCCTCTTTCATAAAATACATCGAGTAAATCAGGATTTTGTTGTAAAGCTTCTGCACCTTCCATATGCAATACAATTGCTAGCTTTTTCTCAGCTCTGCAATCTTGAATATTTTGAACCGAGGTGCAAATTTTAATAATTTTAGAATACTGAGCAAGTTGGTGAGCTAAATCGAGTTGTTCCAAGCAAATTTGTTCAATTTGCTGTTGCGTAAAATCAGAAGCATTCAGATCAAATAATTTATTGGGATGATGCTGTTGCACATAACTATATGGCGGTAAAAAAATCGCAAACATTCCACCAATAAAACCAGCTTCTTGACAGCGTTTTAAATCAAGATGGCCTACTAAACGTTCATGAATAAAAGCATGTACAGGATCTGGATGGTCACTTAGCCATAAGCGTGTTAATGTGTCATTATGTCCATCAAAAACTGGAATATGGCTAGGCTTCATGAGCATTCCTATTACTTGCTATATGTCTGTAATCGTGTGGACTGGAATATTTTGTGTGGCGCTTAAAGATTTAGAGTTTCTACTATTACGGAATACTAAATTTTGCAAAGGTGCAGCCAATTGACTTTCTGCCCGCGCTTGTTCAATCATTTGATGATACGGCGATTTCCCACATACAGGATCGGCATTAGCTGCATCTCCAGTCAACATATAGGCCTGACAACGACATCCGCCAAAGTCTCGATCTTTATCTGGACAGCTTCGGCACCCTTCTGGCATCCATGCATCACCACGGAAATGATTAAATCCAGTTGACTTGTACCATATATCTGACAATTTATGTTCGCGGACGTTTGGAAATGAAATTGGCAATTGTCGTGCTGCATGGCAAGGCAACGCCATACCATCTGGAGCAACTGTAAAAAAGATTTTACCCCAACCATTCATACAAGCTTTTGGACGTTCTTCATAATAATCAGGCACTACAAAAATGAGTTTGCAAGGATGATTTTGCGCTTTTAATTTTTCTCGATATTCATTGGTAATCCGTTCGGCTCGTGTCAGTTGCTCTTGTGTTGGTAATAAACCTTGGCGGTTTAAAAAAGCCCAACCGTAAAACTGACAAATTGCCAACTCGACTGTATCGGCATTCAGCTCAAGGCAAAGTTCAATGATTTGTTCAATCTGGTCAATGTTATGTCGATGAATAACAAAGTTAAGCACCATTGGGTAATTGTATTTCTTAACAAGACGGCACATTTCATACTTTTGTTCAAAAGCATGCTTTGAACCTGCCAAGGCGTCATTCACCACAGGGTCACTAGCTTGAAAGCTCACTTGAATGTGGTCTAAACCCGCTTGTTTTAGATCAGCAATACGTTGTTCGGTAAGGCCCATACCCGAGGTAATTAAGTTGGTATAAAACCCTTGTTGATGAGCATGTGCAACGAGTTGTTCTAAATCTTGACGTACCAGTGGTTCACCACCAGAGAAACCGAGTTGAACAGCACCCATCTTTCGTGCCTGATCAAAAACATCAAACCATTCTTGAGTGGTTAGCTCATTTTTATGCTGAGCGTAGTCCAAGGGGTTTGAGCAATATGGGCATTGTAGCGGACAACGATAAGTTAACTCTGCTAATAACCATAAAGGCAGGCCAACACCTTCTGTCATACTAAATCAATCCAGTGTTGCTGCTGTGCGACCAGCATGTAATCCACTACATCTTGATCTATCTCAGCAATATCACCAAATTTTTGCTTTAACTGAGCAATAATTGCAGAAACATTTTGCTGCCCATCAATATATTGCCCGATTGCCCCTGCACTTTCATTTAATTTGATCATGCCTTCAGGATATAAAATCACAAAACCATTTTGAGCTGGCTCGAACTGAAAACGGTAACCTTGTCTCCAAGTTGGCACAAGGTTTAAATCAAACTGCTCTTTATTCATTTAAATAGTCCTTTGTGCCAAACTCGTTTGCTTGTCACGCTGTGATACGGTGCTTCATTGTGAACATATGCCAAAGTTAAAGCATCTAAAATGCTCCATAAAATATCCAGTTTAAACTGCAATATTTCAAGCATTCGTTCTTGTTGCTCAAAAGTTGTAAATGAATCAAGCGTAATCGTTAAACCATGTTCAACATCACGGCGTGCCTGACTCAAACGAGAACGAAAATACTCATAGCCTTTATCATCAATCCATGGGTAGTGTTGTGGCCATGAATCAAGTCGTGACTGATGAATCTGTGGCGCAAAAAGTTCGGTTAAAGAACTGCTTGCTGCTTCACGCCATGAAGCACGACGTGCGAAATTTACATAAGCATCTACCGCGAAGCGAACGCCTGGTAATACTAACTCTTCAGAAATAACTTGTTCACGACTCAAGCCCACAGCTTCAGCTAACCGTAACCATGCTTCCCGACCACCGCCATCTGGATATTCACCATCTTGATCGATCATGCGTTGAATCCATTCTTGACGGACTCGCTGATCAGGGCAATTTGCCATAATCGCCGCATCTTTAAGCGGAATATTAATTTGATAGTAATATCGGTTTGCAACCCAAGCCTGAATTTGTTGCTGGGTGGCTTTACCTTCATACATCATCACGTGAAATGGATGATAGATATGATAGTACTGACCTTTATCGATAATGGCTTGTTTGAATTGTTCAGTCGTTAAAGCTTCAGGTGTTTGAGTCATGTTTCACCTTAGAGTTCAATCTGCATGCCGTCATAGGCAACTTCTACGCCATTTGCTTTAAGCTCAGCAAACTGACTAGAGTTTTCATTTAAAATTGGATTGGTATTGTTAATATGAATCAGTACTTTTTTAGGTGTACGCAGCTGGTTTAAATAAGACAGTGAACCACCTTCACCACTAATATATAAATGCCCCATTTCACGGCCAGTTTTAGTTCCAACCCCTGTTTGTTGCATTTCATCGTCTGTCCAAAGCGTACCATCAATCATGACGCAGTCTGAACTCTGCATAATCTGCATGATTTGATCGTCAATTTTTCCAAGACCCGGTGCATAAAACAACTGCTTTTGTGTCTTATGATCTTTGATAATTAAAGCAATATTATCGCCATCATGTGGGTCATTTCGATGCGGTGAATATGGTGGAGCTGCACTTTTAATAATTAAGGGTAAAAATTCTAAATTTTCGAAACCATCAATTTTAAAGGCTTGTTTAGGATTAATTTCATGGTATTGAAGACCACCATTCCAGTGTTTGAGCATATTAAATACTGGAAAGCCGCTCGTTAAATCTTGGTGGACCATTTCTGTACACCATACATTCATTGGGCAACCTTCACGTAAGGTTAAAAGCCCAGTGGTATGGTCTAACTGACTGTCCATTAAAATAACGTTTGTTATTCCTGTATCACGTAATTTACGCGCTGGTTGAGCTGCTTTAAATTCGAAGAGTTGCTGACGGATGTCAGGTGAAGCGTTTAATAAAACCCAGTCTGTTCCATTTTCAGAAACAGCAATCGATGATTGAGTACGGGCTTTGGCTTGGATTGTACCTGTGCGCACACCATGACAATTCGGGCAATTACAATTCCACTGCGGAAACCCGCCTCCAGCAGCTGAACCTAAAACATAAATATACATAAAATTAATATCTTATTAGAAAGAGATAAGCCCTAGAACAAGACTAGGGCTTATGACATATTTGATGAAACTGATTAACGTGCTTCAAAGTACATTGTAACTTCAAAACCAATGCGTAAATCAGTAAAAGCTGGTTTAGTCCATTGCATAAATTATCTCCGGTTCATATTAATCTTATGAAATGAATCACTTGATTAAGATTTATAAGGCAATTAAAAATTTATTCTAAATAAAAAAATTGGGTTTGTAGACCACTCCTAGCTAAGATATTGTTCGATAATTGTGTTTTTTGTCCAAATTTTAATATTTCGAACATATTTGCTTATTGGGTGTTTCATCAAACATTCATACTAAAAGCGTATTTTTTATCCGTCTTAATTGATCAAATGATAAAAAAATGAAAAATTTAACAATACTTTTTAAAGTAACAGCACTTTCTCTGGCTGTAGCATTATTGGCGGGATGTAATGACGATGATGATAATGACACAGCACCACCTGCTCAAAGAAGCAATCAAACCGTAAATATTTTAGCTTTTAATGACTTTCACGGAAATCTTGAGCCACCTAAGCGTTATGTCGAGGCACCAAATCCAAATGATGCTGCTCAATCTGTTCGTATTCCTGTAGGAGGAGTGAGTTACTTCGCCGATGCGATTAAAAAACTTAAAACAGAAAATCCAAATAATGCTGTGGTTTCGGCAGGCGATTTAATTAGCGCTTCTCCTCTCACCTCTTCTTTATTTTTAGATGAACCAACCATTGAAGTCATGAATGATATTCAAATTGACTTTAATGCTGTGGGCAACCATGAATTTGATCGGGGTACAGACGAATTACGCCGTTTAAAAAATGGTGGATGTCAGCAATATACTAGCACTGCACCTTGTCAAATTAATAAAAATTTTAGTGGTGCAAAATTTGATTTCCTTGCTGCTAACGTAGCAATGAAAAATGACACCAGTAAAACGATCTTCCCAGCCTATAAAGTCAAAACTTATGGCGGAATTCCAGTCGCATTTATTGGTTTAACTCTTAAAGCGACGCCAAGTATTGTTTCTGCGGCAGGCATTAAAGATGTTGAGTTCCGTGATGAAGCAGATACGGTAAATGCCCTGATTCCTGAATTAAAAAAACAAGGAATTGAAGCTATTGTAGTCGTTGTCCATGAAGGTGCAGCGCCAAGTACGAAGCTCAATCAAAAAACATGTGATGGTTTAAGTGGTCCGATTTTAGGAATTTTGGATAAGCTTAATCCAGCAGTTGATATTGTTGTTTCAGGTCATACACATCAATCTTATATTTGTGACTATGCAACAAAAAATCCGGCTAAACCATTCTTACTTACTTCAGCTGGACAATATGGCACGCTTATTACTGACATCAAGATTGAATTAGATGGTAAAACTGGTGATGTCATTAAAAAAGATGCGAAACAGGTTCCTGTACAAAGTGAAGCATATACGTCTGGTACAACCACAGTAAGTCTTACAGATCTCTATCAAAAATTTAGTAAAACCCCAAGCATTGAAGCAATCTTAGATAAATACCGCCAAGCTGTGACCACCATTTCAAGCCGTGTGGTTGGAACTGCAACAGCAGTAGTCAGTCGTGCTCAAGTTGAAAGTGGTGAAAGTCCGCTCGGTATTATGATTGCAGATGCTCAGCAAGCGGCTGCGTTAAAGGCAAGTAACCAAGGCTCTGACTTTACGTTAATGAACCCAGGTGGTGTGCGTGCGGATCTGCTCATTAATAGTAATAACCAGATTACCTTCGGTGATGTTTTTGCGGTGCAACCTTTTGGTAACTCTATTGTGACTCTAAGCTTAACTGGCAAACAAATTAGAGATGTAATTGAACAGCAATGGTCTGGTGCAAATGCAAACTCACCTAGAATTTTACAACCATCTAAAGAATTAACTTATCAATATGCGGCAAATACATCTGTTTCGCCAAGAGCAAGTAACATCATGGTTGCTGGTTCACCATTGGTTGACACTAAAGTATACCGCGTGACAGTAAATAGCTTCTTGGCAGATGGTGGTGACAACTTTACAGTATTAAAAGAAGGCAAAAACCGTGTAGGTGGTGGTCAAGATATTGATGCCCTTGAAAGCTATATTGCGGAAAACTCTAAAGATTCACCTTTAACTATTCCAGCTACGACTCGAATTAAAGTTATCAAGTAACTGATTTAATGACAATAAAGGACAGTATGATGCTGTCCTTTATTTTTATGGCAGTTTAAAAGATTTTTATTCGGTATATAGATTGAGCTCAACACTACTGATATCGACTCCGGTATTTGCAAAAATAATATCAGTAACCTCATGAAGTAATTCTTTAACTTTGTCATGTTCAAAGTTCAAGGCTTCAGAGGTTTTGAGCGAAATGAGGTTACAACTCATCTTGTCTTTTCTAAGCTTATAAATACTCTTGCTTTTTCCTAGAAATACTCTTTTGATGAGTTTACGGTTTTCAAATTCTGACAAGATTCGATAAATCGTTCCTAGCGTTATTTTATGTTCATTTTTAATTTGCGTATAAATACTCACAGCACTTAAGCCTTGTGGATTTTGATTTAAAATTTCAAAAACCTGTATTCTCGATTTTTTTATGGGTAGTCCATTTAATAATGATTTTGAAGTTGCTGTCATGATTAATTAACCTTAATGTTGAAAAAATATAGAAATTTTTTAAAATTATTTTGTCTATACTTACTTGAAAATTATGGAAATGATTTGATGTATAAATCAGAGCTTATTACCCTATAAATAAGCTTTGAGCTGATTATAAGATTCTGAATAATTTAATATTATTCCTACCTCACTATCTACATGTACGCGCTTGGTGAATAAAAGCATTCTTGAGCTGAACCATATTGCGACCCTCTTCATTAAGTCATTTTTCGACCTTATTCTATATAATGATTAACACATGATAAATATTATCATTTGTGTTTAGCGGTGTATCATATACATATAAGTTTTAATATTCAATATTAAGTAATTATCAAATACATAATGATAACCATTATATATTACTAAATAAGTATTCATTTCCACCCATATAAAAAGCAGATCGATGATCTGCTTTTTATATTTTAAATAGAATAAGTTAAATGACTATTATGCTAAGGATAGTGCATCTTGTTCTTGCATCCATGCATGAATCACTTGTTGTGTTGTCATGACTTGAGCGCATCGTGTACTGGCATATTTTAATGCCATATCGTGCTCTTCTCGGCTAAAGTCAGCTAGTGCATCACCACATAAGAATGGTTGGATGTTTAGCATAAAAGCTTCAGCAGCACTCATAAGACAACCAATATGTGCATATACCCCACAGATAATTAGTTGATCGCGACCAGACTCCCGCATGAGTTGTTCGAGAGGTGAAAATTTAAAAACACTATATCTCCACTTGGTAAGAACCGTATCATTTTTTTGAGGTGAAATTTTTGGCAAAATCTGCGTAAAGCTCGGCTCGTTCTTTAAACCAGGTCCCCAAAAATCAGTTAATAATTGTCGATGTTCAGGTGATTGATTGCCCGGTTGTGCTGTATAAACAACAGGAATATTAGATTGTCGAGCAGCATCAATTAATGCTTTGGTGTTTTTAATGAGTTCTGGAATAGGTTCCTGAGTTAAGTCATAGAAATCTAAAAAATATTGCTGCATATCATGAACCAATAAAACAGCTCGATTGGTATTCAATGGCCAATTTGTTTTGTTGGGAGTAAATTCATGGGCTTGGGGCATACTGTAACTTGCAATCTTTGGAATACTCATTAGTATTTTCCTTTTCTATCTTTCAAAATATTTTTAATTTCAGATGGTTGTTGTGCTGAAGTAATCTTTAGACCCCAAGTGTAGCTCCCCCATCTACCACTATTTCTTGCATCGTAATTTGGGCCGCTCGGTCCGAAAGTAAAAAGCTCACGGTATTAGCAATATCATCTGGTTGTGCGAGTTTTCTTAAGGGAATACCTGTTCGGTACTGACTCAAATCACCATCAATTACTGCAGGTGGAGGTGCATTATCAGTCCAGAGTTGTTGCTGCATTTGAGTGAGAGTAGATCCTGGTGAAACAATATTTAGCCTGACTTGATAAGGTGCAATTTCAAGTGCCAGATTGCGACAAAAATGACTCAGTGCAGCCTTAGTGGTGGCGTACATACCAAGTTGCATACGCGGCATACGCGCACTATTTGAACTAATAGTGACAATGCTACCCCGCCTTTTTGCACAAAAATGTTTAGCAACTTGTTGGCTAATCGCAATAGGTGCCATGACATTGACCGCAAAAAGTGTTTCCCAATCTTCCGTTTTGGCTTCAAGCATGGAGCGCATAATTAATACTCCTGCTGCATTTACTAAACCCGTAATTTCGTATCTTTCTAAAAGCTCTGAAATTAAAGTTTGTGTTTCTTGTTGATGGGTAATGTCTTGTGAGATGCCTTGCCATTGTGAAGTTTGATCTGGCGTTATTGTTTTGCTGATATCCCATTGTTTAGGATTTTCTTGTCGGTCAATACCAATAACATGATAGCCCTGATCTAGTAGTTGCTTGGCAATAGCCGCTCCTATCCCTCTTGCAGCACCTGTGACCACGATGGTAGAGCGCATGTGAATACTCCAATTTATATTATAAAGAAATCTATAAACATAATTGCAAATAATTATCATTCTTATCAAGAGTAAATTAAGATAAAAGATTAATTTATGATCTCAGGCAAATGAGCTTTAGCTTAAAATTTTAAATTAAATTGTTGTTTTATATGCATTTTATTAAATTAGAAGGTCAGAAATATTTTATTATTAATAATCATTTTCAATAAGGCAGGTTTTGATTTATTCAGCTAAAATCAGATTTATGGTTTATCAAACCTAGTAACTTTTTAGGGTTCAATCTCCAGCAGGCTCAGAATGAGTTCTCGATAACTCGGACTCTCATAAGTTTGGAAATGCGTATAAAAAATGAAAAATTATAGAATCCACATTGTTTCAGTCAGTTGTTTAATCTCTTGAATATCATGACTCACATAAATCATTGGAATTTTTATTTCCTCTTTTACTTTCTGAAAAAAAGGAATAATTTCAGCTTTATGATTCGCATCTAATGCTGATAAAGGCTCATCTAGTAGTAACAGCTTAGGTGAATATAATAATGCTCGACCTAGTGCCACGCGCTGTTTTTCCCCTCCTGAGAGTTTAATGGGCATACGTTGTAATAAGTGCCCTAACTTTAATAACTCAATAATATAATCTGCTTCAAAGTGACGTTCTTGTTGGGAAAGATGCTTAAGACCAAATAATAAGTTTTGCTTTACCGTTTTATGCGGAAAAAGCTGAGCATCTTGAAAAACCAATCCAACATGTCGCTTTTGGGTGCTCAAATTAATGTTTTGATCTGAATCAAACCATGTTTGATCCTGTATTTTAATGAGTCCATTACGCGGAGTATTCAGGCCAGCAATGGCATGTAAAATCGATGTTTTACCTGAACCCGATGCACCGAATAAGCCAATAACAGCAGCATCTGACTGGAAACTAGGTTCAATATGAAATTGGCCCATTTGTAGCTCAAAACGGCAATCAATCAACATAATTTTACCGCCCTAAGCGCTTCTTTTGATAACGATGAAACCACTGTGCAAACCATAGCGCTAAAAAAGCCACACTTAACGATAAAACAATAAGCCGTTGAATAGCGGCCTCGGTATCGGGTTGTTGCATTAAGCTATACATGGCTAGAGGCAAAGTCCGTGTTTCATTTGAAATATTACCTACAAAGGTAATGGTGGCACCAAACTCACCTAAACTGCGGCAAAAACATAAAATAGCACCAATTAAAATACCACTGCTGGCAAGAGGTAAAGTGACATGAAAAAATGCCCCTAAAGATGAGGCACCTAATGTCTTTGCTGCCACTTCTAAACGCTGATCGACCAGCTCAATTGCTAAACGAATAGACTGCACCAGTAGCGGAAAACCCATCACTGCCGAAGCAAGAACGGCGCCTTTCCAGTTAAATGCAAAATCAAGTCCGAGTGGCGCCAAATATTGTCCAATAATGCCGCGGCCTCCAAAAACTTGTAAAAGCAAATAACCAGGAACAACTGGCGGTAAAACCAAAGGTAAAAACACCAATGTTTCAATGAATGACTTACCCCAAAACTCTTTACGTGCCAGAAACCATCCCACACAAATTGCAGGAATAATACTGACCACAAGACAACTTGCTGCAACCTTACAAGAAAGTTGTAGTACGCTGAGCTCTTCTGCGGTTAAAGAAAACATCATGGTTTTGCTGGAGCCAACACGCTAAAACCATACTTTTTAAAGACAGCTTTGGCTTGGTTGCTTTGTAGAAATTGATAGAACTTTATTGAATTCGGATTTTTTTTAATCAACCCTACAGGATAAATAATTGGCGAATGCGTATTTTCCGGGAATACACCAGCTACTTTTACGTCTTTACTAATCGCTGCATCGGTTGCATAGACAATACCAACCTGACATTCACCACGTGCAACAAAGTTTAATGCAGCTCGAACATCTTCTGTTTCGACTAGTTTTGGCTCAATACGGTTCCACCAACCTAAATTGGTAAAAGCTTGTTTAGCATATTTGCCTACAGGCACACTTTTGGTATCCCCTGTACAAATCTTGCCTTTAAACACTTTGTTTGGATCATTGGTTTTATCTAATTTTATGTTTAATGACTGCCCTTTAGGGGTAATTAGAACCAGACGGTTGCCTAATAGATTTATACGGTCATTTGTTGCAACTAATTTTTTATTTTGCAGATAATCCATCCACTGGGTATCTGCTGAAATAAAAATATCCGCAGGTGCCCCAGCTTCAATTTGTTTAGCTAAGGTTGATGAACCAGCATACGAAGTTTTAACTTCTACTTTATTCTGTTTTTCATAAATTTTTTTTAAATCGTTAATTGCATTCGTTAAACTTGCTGCTGCATAAACAGTAACTGATTCAGCTTTGGCTGAGATATTAAAGACCAATCCTATGCTGAGGACTGAACAGGCTAAAGCCAACTTTTTTATCTTTGTATCACTTACCATTATGTTTTACCTTTTTGTCGTTTTTGCAGCGATATATACCCAAGAATATAGCGCTACATAAAGATTATGAAAAGTATAATTCGTCAAATATAAATGATCGGAATGAAGGTAAATAGCGCAATTTATATTTAGAACTTCATTTTGGTGCACTCGGTAGTGAGTACTAACCATTTAAGAACACTATATAAAACTTATTTTCTTTTAAATTTTAGTGAATAATTTAATTGGTTTTATAGTTATCCCTATGCCAAAAAACACATAGAGATAACCATAAAGATCAGTCGTTTATGCCAGCTACTTTTTTTAGATACGCAATAAAAACGCCTATCCCAAACCATCTTTTACGATAGTGCAGAATAGACGCCATTGTCTGTGTAACTGAAAATTGCAGCAGTGCTTTTTAAGCGTGCAATTTATATTAAGCAAAAGCTATACCACATTAAAAAATTCAGTCGCTATGAAAGTTTTTATTTAGCGTTTTAAATAGCTACTCATAATTTGATAATCATGTTCTAAGGCTTGTCGAGCATTGATTTCCATTTGGCGGTAATGCTGTAAGACTTTCTGCCCCAAAGCTGTAACAGCTGCCCCACCACCATGTGTTCCGCCTGTTTGAGTTTCAACTAAAGCTGTTTCAAAGCACTGATTCATGGTGTCGACCAATTGCCATGCACGTCGGTAGCTCATATTCATAGATTTTGCAGCTTGTGAGATCGAACCAGTTCTTTCAATTGCTTCAAGTAAATCTGCTTTACCCGGACCAAATGCGATGTTTTGCTCTAAAAGAATTCTAATTTGTAATTTTAAGTTTTGTTCTTTCATAGACTTAGTTCACAAAATTTCATTTTATGCTCCTTAACATTATAAGGAACTTTGATAGGTTAAAACACATACAAATTTAAATCTCTACTCTTTCCTAAAAAGAGTTCGATCAAAAAATCAAAACTGCACAAAGTGGATAAAGATCTGGAAAAAACGGATAGAGGCAAAGGCTTAATCGCGGTTCAATCAGTTAAAAGCTGATTGATTGGAGGATTGAGCAATGACCTCATCTAATTTAAAACAATGGAATGATTTTATAGATGGATGTATCGACTTCCGTCCTAATGATGGCGTGTTTCGTATTGCACGTAATATGTTTACCGAGCCTGAACTATTTGACTTGGAAATGGAACTTATTTTTGAAAAGGTTTGGATTTATGCATGTCATGAAAGTGAGATTCCAAACAATCATGATTTCCTAACCGTTCAAATTGGTCGTCAGCCGATTATTGTGAGCCGTGATGGTAAAGGCGAACTACATGCCATGGTTAATGCTTGTGAGCATCGTGGAGCGACCTTAACACGCGTTGCTAAAGGCAACCAGTCAACCTTTACATGTCCGTTCCATGCTTGGTGTTATAAGTCAGATGGCCGCTTGGTGAAAGTCAAAGCACCTGGTGAATATTGTGAAGATTTTGATAAATCAAGCCGAGGCTTAAAACAAGGCCGTATTGCCAGCTATCGTGGATTTGTATTTGTAAGCCTTGATACTCAAGCAACAGATTCTCTAGAAGACTTTTTGGGCGATGCAAAACTGTTTCTTGATTTAATGGTTAATCAGTCGCCTACAGGTGAACTCGAAGTACTTCAAGGCAAGTCATCTTATACCTTTGCAGGTAACTGGAAGCTACAAAATGAAAATGGCCTAGATGGTTACCATGTAAGTACTGTTCACTATAACTATGTCTCTACAGTCCAACACCGTCAGCAAGTCAATGCATCAAAAGGTGAAGAACTCGATACGCTTGACTATAGCAAGTTAGGTGCCGGTGACTCAGAAACTGACGATGGCTGGTTCAGCTTCAAAAATGGTCATAGCGTATTGTTTAGTGACATGCCGAACCCAACTGTTCGTCCGGGTTACAGTACAGTTATGCCATATATGGTCGAAAAATATGGCGACAAATATGCTGAGTGGGCAATGCACCGTTTAAGAAACTTGAACTTGTACCCTAGCCTATTTTTTATGGATCAAATTAGCTCTCAGCTTCGTATTGTTCGCCCTGTCGCTTGGAATAAAACCGAAGTCATCAGTCAATGTATTGGTGTTAAAGGTGAATCTACTGAAGCACGCCGTAATCGTATTCGCCAGTTTGAAGATTTCTTTAACGTATCAGGCCTTGGTACACCAGACGATTTAGTTGAATTCCGTGAACAGCAAAAAGGTTTTCAGGCACGACTTGAACGTTGGAGCGATATTTCACGTGGTTGTCAGTCTTGGGAATATGGCGCGACCAAAAACTCACAAGATTTAGGCATTCAACCCGTTATTACTGGCCGTGAATTTACCCATGAAGGACTCTATGTAAACCAGCATGGACACTGGCAACGTCTCATGCTCGACGGCTTAAATAAAAAAGCGCTGAAAATGCAGGATATTACTTTTGAAAACAATGCCCTAATGGATGAGGTGTAACCATGTCACAAGAACTACATTTTGCTGTATCTCAGTTTTTGTACAAAAAGGCAGAGCTTTGTGATGCTTATGACTGGGATGCCTACCTAGAGCTTTACGATGAAGATAGTGAATATCATATTCCACAGTGGATTGATGACCATAATTATGTTCAAGATCCAAATCAGGGCTTGTCTTATATTTATTATGCGGACCGTACAGGCCTTGAAGACCGTGTATTCCGTATTCGTACCGGAAAAGCAGCCTCTGCAACGCCATTACCACGTACTTTGCACAGCATAAACAACATCCGAGTTAAAACATTGGATGATGGATTAATTGAAGCAAAAGTTGCATGGCAAACGCTTTATAACCGTCAAGGTTTAGAAGGCTGTTTTTACGGACACGCAACCTATCTTTTACGCCAAACAGCAGATGGTTTCCGCATTCGTCGTCAGCACAGCATTTTGCTGAATGACAAAATTGATTCCGTTTTAGACTTCTATCACGTTTAAGGGGAATGAAAATGGGACATTCAGTTGCACTTAACTTTGCCGATGGCAAAACCTTTTTCATTTCGGTAAATAACGACGAATTACTGCTTGATGCAGCAGTTCGTCAAGGAATTAACCTGCCGTTAGACTGCCGTGAAGGTGTCTGTGGTACCTGTCAGGGACAGTGTGAAACCGGCATTTACGAACAAGAATACGTCGATGAAGATGCATTAAGTGAACGTGATTTGGCCGAGCGAAAAATGTTAGCTTGCCAAACCCGTGTAAAATCAGATGCAGCTTTTTATTTCGATCATGATTCTGCTATCTGTAACGCTGGTGATACCTTAAAAATTGAAACCAAAGTGACTGCGGTTGAGCTGGTTTCTGAAACAACAGCAATCTTACATCTTGATGCAAGCAGTCATACTGAACAACTTCAGTTTTTACCGGGTCAATATGCTCGTTTGCAAATTCCAGATACTGAAGATTGGCGTTCTTATTCTTTTGCAAATAGACCAAATACAACCAATCAATTGCAATTTTTAATTCGTCTCTTGCCAGACGGTGTGATGAGTAATTACCTACGTGATCGTTGTCAGGTTGGACAAAGCCTACTTATTGAAGCGCCACTTGGTAGTTTCTACTTACGTGAAGTAGAGCGACCACTGGTTTTTGTGGCAGGTGGAACAGGATTATCAGCTTTCTTGGGAATGCTAGATAACTTGGTGGATCAACCAAACTCACCTGCAGTTCAGTTGTATTACGGCGTAAATAATGAAACCGATTTATGTGAACAACAACGTTTACATGCCTATGCTGAACAGCTACCCAACTTTAGTTATCACCCGATTGTGACTAAGGCAACGGAAGCTTGGCAAGGTAAAGCAGGCTATATTCACGAGCACTTAAATAAAGATCAACTGGCTGAGCAGGCTTTTGATATGTATTTATGTGGCCCACCACCAATGATTGAAGCCGTTAAAAATTGGTTAGATGAACAATCTTTGCAAAACTATCGTATTTATAGCGAGAAGTTTTTACAGAGCAATACATCACGTTGAAGTATAAATAATTTAAAAACCACTAAAACCTGAAATGATTCAATATACTCTGCAAGGGGTATATTGAATTTTTGCATTTAAATTAAAAGCTTTTATATATCAATAATATAAAATAATGAATTCCGACAAAATAAATTGACCAGCTCACTCGGATTTGCTATAAATTTTGGTAGATCTTAAGGAATAAGATCATGATGAGATTAAGTTATAGCACCTTTTATATCCTCCTATTCTATTTCTCGAATGTATTAAATTGATGGACAAAATCCGACTTAAAAATTTGAGAAAATCACATTAATTAACGGATAAATTGGTCTGTATTTTGCTTATATCTCATTGTAATTTGCGAGTAACTTAATTTTTTAAGTGCCGTATTTACTTGCTTGTGCATCGAATTTTTAAAGCTTTTATAACGCAAGTAAATACAGGAGTGAGCCAAAAGGGATAAATATGAACCAAGCCAACTCCCCCGAACTCAGTGGACGTCATTTTCAAAATGAGTCTATCTTTACTGATCATAATTTGGTGTTTGATCACCATGATTTAAGCGAAACCTGCCGAAATGTAGGCCAAATTTTTAAACCGCAT
>ERZ941706.89-NODE-89-length-31776-cov-6.170140_pt1 | contig 31776 bp, 31 predicted proteins | sample MGYA00521232_ERZ941706 | MGnify/ENA primary metagenome ERZ941706 (study PRJEB32759, sample SAMN07749893) | skin metagenome | biome: transportation; feature: city; material: polyester macromolecule | host: Homo sapiens | place: Hong Kong:ER line | collected 2017-07-19...
AATTTGGCTCAATTAGGGGCGCTTTGCCTTTCAAATCTTTGTGCAACAAAGCCAGATTAAAGTAGAAACATGTGAGCAGTTTTAAAGGTATTAATTCTGCAAAACAGATTGAATAGAATAAGTGAAGCAAATGGATGGGTCCGACTTGGAAAAGTTGGCTCGATAATTGCAATTTAATAAAAAATCACTCTATTGCTCTATATGAATGATTCTATAGATAAATAGAGAGAATGATCATCAAGGAGTTCTTATGAAACGTTCTGCAACCTCTCTCATTATTTCAACAGTTATGCTTTGTACGGTTGGCGCTACTTCTCAAATTCAAGCAGCAGATACATTAGCTAAAATTAAAAGTACCGGAAAAATCGTAATTGGTCATCGAGAATCCTCAGATCCAATTTCATATGTTGTTGCAGGTAAACCAGTAGGTTATGCAGTCGATATCTGTAACCAGTTTGCAAATGACATTAAAAAAGAATTGAAAATGCCTAGCTTAAAAGTTGAGTACAAGGCAGTAACTTCATCAACACGTATTCCTGAGCTTTTGGCAGGCAATATTGATATGGAATGTGGTACCACTACAAACTCTAAACAACGTCAGCAACAAGTCGGTTTCTCAACTAACTACTATGCAACAGAAGTGCGCATGGCTGTTAAAGCAAACTCTGGCATTAAGAGTTTGGCGGACTTAAATGGTAAAGCAGTTGTTACTACTCAAGGCACTACATCTGACAAATACATTAAGATGAATGAAAAAGGTCAGGCTGTTAATGTTCAAAATATTTATGGTAAAGATCATGCTGACTCTTTTGCCATGATGGCATCTGGCCGTGCTGCTGCATTTGTAATGGATGATAATATTTTAGCAGGCTTGATTGCTAAGTCTTCTACACCTAAAGCTTTCGCAATTGTAGGTCCGGTACTTTCATCTGAACCTTATGGAATTATGCTTGCTAAAGATGATCCAAAATTTAAAGCGGTTGCAGACCGTACTGTAAATAACTTGTGGAAAACTGGTAAAATGGACGCTTTATATAAGAAGTGGTTCTTATCTCCAATTCCACCAAAAAACACGAATTTGAACATGCAACAAAGTTCATCTTATAAGAAATTAAAAGCTAACCCAACAGATGCAGGAATCTAACTGGATCTTTTTGTCCTAAATTTACTTGTGTAAGTGTAAAGATTCATTTGCACAAGTGGTCTATTTTCTAAAGATATTAATTTAAGGGGCAAACATGTCAGTCGGCTCGCTAAACTGGACTATATTCTGTGCGGAGTCTAATGAATATGGTGTCGATAAAGCCGCATGGGCAGAATCAGTTTGTAAAGCTATTGGTAGCTCAAGCTACAATGCTTATGCTGAGGCACCCACATGGTTACAAATGTTAGGTTCAGGCGTGTTCACTATGGTTTGGACAGCTATTATAGCCTTTCTTATCGCATTTTTATTAGGTTCTCTCCTAGGGGTAATTCGTACATTACCCAACAAACCTCTCGCATTTATCGGCAATTGTTACGTTGAAATTTTCCGTAATATTCCACTTATTGTGCAACTATTCTTCTGGGCTTTTGTTTTTCCCGAGTTTTTACCGGACAGCTTAAGTGCAGGTAGTGGGGATGTAGTTGCTGGTGGTTGGTGGAAAAATATTTTAAATCAGCAACCTGCGGTTATTGGTGTTTTTGCATTAGGTCTCTACACGGCTGCCCGTGTATCTGAGCACATACGTGCCGGAATTAATACCGTTTCTCGTGGACAGAAGTTCGCAGCTTCCGCTATGGGTTTTACTACTGCACAAAGCTATCGTTATGTCATTTTACCGGTTGCATATCGTACTGTATGGCCAACGATTACATCTGAAGCAATGAACGTTTTTAAAAATTCAGCTGTTTTATATGCGTTGAGTGTATTGAATTTCTTTGCTTACACGAAAACCATGCGTGAAGAAACTTCTCAGGACATTATCATTCTTATTCTCTCTACACCTGTTTATTTGATTATCACTTATAGCATTAAGTTTGTGATGGCATGGATTGAGAAACGAATGGCTGTACCTGGCTTAGGTTCAGGAGGGAAGTAATCATGGATTTTTCTTTATTACAAAACCCTGATGTGATCGCGGCACTCAAAGAAGGTTTCATTTTTACGCTTACCGTAACGGTATTAGCAATGATGGGCGGTATCCTAATTGGAACCCCATTGGCAATGATGCGTTTATCTAGCAATGCCATCGCAAGTAATTTTGCAAAATTTTATGTTGATCTGTTTCGTGGTATTCCACTGATTCAGGTGATCTTTATCTTCTACTTTTTGTTGCCGAAAATATTTGAGTTTCAATCTGATACCTATTGGGGTCCGTTGTTTTCGAGTGTCGTGACCTTTGCTATTTTTGAAGCAGCTTTTTTCTCGGAAATTGTACGTTCTGGAATTCAGTCTATTTCAAAAGGTCAGGTACATGCAGGCTATGCTCTAGGTTTTACCTACGGTCAATCAATGCGCTACGTGGTATTACCTCAAGCCTTTCGTAACATGCTCCCAGTATTGTTAACTCAAACAATCATTCTTTTTCAGGACATCTCTTTAGTTTATGTGATTAGTGCACCTGACTTTTTAGGTCGTGCAGATACATTGGCTAATACGTATGGACCTGAAACAAAAGCAACATTCTATTTAATCGTCGCTGTAGTGTATTTCTGTAGCTCGTTTGTGCTGTCGCATTTAGTCAAACGCTTACAGCAAAAAATTGCCATCATTCGCTAATTGGAGATTTTAAATGCCAATGATAGACATCCAACATATCTCTAAATGGTATGGTGATTTTCAAGTTTTAACAGATTGCACGACGAGTATTGAAAAAGGTGATGTCGTTGTTGTTTGCGGACCATCTGGTTCGGGAAAATCAACACTCATCAAAACAGTAAATGCTTTAGAACCATTTCAACAAGGTGACATTATTGTTGATGGAATTTCGCTTAAAGATCCAAAAACAGATCTCGCTAAATTTCGTTCACGAGTGGGAATGGTCTTTCAGCACTTTGAGCTTTTTCCGCACATGACTGTTTTGGAAAATTTGACGATTGCTCAAGTTAAAGTGTTAAAGCGTTCAGTTGCAGATGCTCGTGCAAAAGGTCTGAAATATTTAGAGCGTGTAGGCTTACTTGCTCATAAAGATAAATTTCCGGGGCAGTTGTCGGGTGGTCAGCAGCAACGTGTAGCGATTGCACGTGGCTTGTCTATGGACCCAATCTGTATGTTGTTTGATGAACCAACTTCTGCACTTGATCCTGAAATGGTCGGTGAGGTTCTTGAAGTTATGGTACAGCTCGCACATGAAGGCATGACCATGATGTGTGTTACTCATGAAATGGGCTTTGCTAAAAGAGTATCTAACCGTTTAATTTTTATGGATGAAGGTAAAATTTTAGAAGATTGCCCAACCCATGAGTTCTTTGATAATTTAGAAGCTCGTCATGAGCGTGCTAAACTTTTCTTAGAAAAAATTCAGGCGATGCACTAATAACCCTAATAAAAAAAGAGCCATTAAAGGCTCTTTTTTTATATCTAATTTTTAGAAACTATATTTTGCTAGCAGGTTGATACGTGAATAATCACCCTTGTCACCTGCAAAAGTTTCACGTTGACCGTAAGTATATTCTGCTCCTAAATCAATATTTTTAACTGGGTTCCAGATTAAATTGACTAAAGCGTTATAAATTTCTTTGTTATAGCTGGTATTGGTTAAATTGCTATTTGCATAGACATTATCATCTTTGTATTGAATACCACCTACAGCAAAAGTAGAACGCAGAATAGGGCTCCATTTACGTTGATATCCAATTACTGCGCTATCGAATTCTCCTAAATTAATATCTTGTGTTGTTGTGTCATAGTTATAAGCCGAATTGCTATAAAGTAAATAACGGCCATCGCCTTTAACATGATAGTAGTTAGCAACCACGCTATCTTGAGGCGTTAAATCATATTTACCTCCAACGCCTACACCCCAGCCAAATTTTTCTTCAGAAGTACTATCTTTTGGAGCCACACGGTTTTCATGGGCAAGACCATGTAACTGTAATAGGCCTTTGTTATCCGTAGTTTTGAAATCATATCGTGCTGTTAAAGCAGGAAAACGGCTTCCACCGGCAGCATTACCAGCTTTTTCAACATCGCCACCCTCTAAGGCAACTAATATTTTTTGTTGTGCATTAATTGGCTGGGTGTAACGAACCTGTACTGTACGTGTAGTACCTGTACCAATAGCGCCATTAAAGTCTACTGTTTCTGGTGATGTATCTGTGTTTACAAACGGTGAGGTTGTTTGACCAGCTAACCATTTTCCTAAAGACATATAGGCATGACGAACACGGAAAGTACCATTGCCATTATCTCCATTGCCACCCATGAAATCGGCTTCAATTTTACCTGTTAAATCTCCATATTGAGTTGGACGAGTAATATCTAAGCCAATTCGTGAAGTTGCTGCAGATACATTTAGTGAGTCTTGTTTTGGATCATCTTTATTGAGTGGATAATTGGCACCATTTGAAATACTGCCATTTGAACCTTTAAAGTCATAGGTTGCATCTGCGCGAACACTACCATAAAGCTTGACTTGAGTTTGCCCATCGGCCATAGCCATCCAACCTGGTTTTGATGCAGGGGGTGTAGGGGTGGCAGGTGCTGCGAGAATTGTTGCTGGAGCAGTGACAGTTAAAGCTGTTTTTTGTTGATCAGATAGTTTCTGGACGAGTTGTTTTAACTCCTTTACCTCATCGCGTAAGGCGTTAACTTCAGCATCTGTAGCGGCATGCACAGGCATCGTCACGCTCATTGCACCTAAAGAACTCATTGCTAACACTAGTGTTTTGATCTTATTCACAGGAACTCCCCCGACATGGATAAAAATTTTCCTGCAAATACATAACAAAAATGATGCCAACTTTAAGAAACTTGAAAAATAGCCAAATTTTGATGATTACTTCCTTTTTAGCCTCAAATGATAGTGAGAATAAGAATTTTGCATCGATAAATCAGATTTAAGCATAAAACTGACTCTCTAAAATGAACCGCCTCTGACACTACTTGCACGTTTAAAAGGCATAAAAGACTTAAGCTCTATAAAAGAAATAGAGTTTTGCTACCCATAAACCTTTGTATTTTCAATGCAGAGGTGATGGTATAGGGTTATACTGTCTTTACTGTGAAATTCTGGCTGGAGATAAGAGTGGAGTTAGATCGTTTTGATAAACAAATTCTAGAAATTTTGTCTCATGAAGACTTAAATTTGAATGAACTTTCAGAACGGATCAATCTGTCAGTCAGTTCTGTGCATCGGCGTATTAAGCACCTGATTGAAGCCAACATCATGGGACAGCTCAAAAGGGAAATTAATTTTAGTAAGCTTGGTTTTACTTTACATATTTTATTGCAAGTTTCATTGAGTAAACATGATAGTGAAACATTTGATAAGTTTCTGTCTGAAATAGAAGCAATTCCAGAAGTAACTAATGCATTCTTAGTAACGGGGCAGAGTGCTGATTTTATTTTAGAGCTTGTAGCACGCAACATGGATGACTACAGTGAAATTTTATTAAGACGTATTGGAAAAATCGACAATGTAGTTGCTTTGCATTCTAGCTTTGTCATTAAAGAATATAATGTGTTTAATTGCTATAACTTGCTCAATAAGCTATAAAAAAACGCACCAAATGGTGCGTTTTCTTTGATTCAAATGTTTGATTTAAGCATCAAGTTGAGCCAAAACCTCATCCGAGAATTCAACGTTAGTATAAACGTTTTGTACATCGTCAAGATCTTCAAACATATCAATCATTTTAAGAATTTGTTTTGCTTGGTCAACATCGGTAATTTCAGCTTTTGTAGATGGACTCATCACAACTTCTGCGTTATCAGATTTTAAACCAGCAGCAGTAAGAGCATCTTGTACTTCACCGAAAGTTTCTGGTGAAGTGATTACCAAAATTTCATCTTCTGAAACTTCAATATCTTCAGCACCAGCTTCTAAAGCAACTTCCATGATTTTATCTTCTAAAGAAACATCTTCAAAAGTAATCTCACCACGTTTAGTAAATAGATAAGATACAGAACCCGCAGTTCCTAAGTTACCATTTGTTTTACTAAAACAGTGACGTACGTCTGGTACTGTACGGTTTAAGTTATCTGTCATTGTTTCAACAAGAACAGCAACCCCGCCAACACCATAACCTTCATAAGTTACTTCTTTTAGATCATCATTATCTTCACCACCAGCACCACGTTGGATAGCACGGTTAATGGTGTCACGTGTCATATTAACTGAGAGAGCTTTTTCAACTACTGCACGCAGACGAGGGTTGCTAGCAGGATCTCCACCACCAAGTTTGGCAGCAGTCACAATTTCACGAATATATTTAGTAAAAACCTTACCGCGACTTGCATCTTGTTTAGCTTTACGATGCTTAATATTGGCCCATTTAGAATGACCCGCCATGGACGTGAACTCCAAAAAAAGAAAATGCAAAAGTGCTGGAATATTAGCATAGGCTTGGTTTTGTTGAAAACTGTTGCCTGCGTTTTGTTAGCCAATTGAATAAGAACAATAAGCTTAAGACCTAATGATTGAGATTAGGTCAAATCAAGTCCAATTTGATTTAGTTAATTTTTACATCTATACCAAATTGAGCGTACAGCTCTTTAATGGTTTCCAAGTCTTTTTGTAAATCAGTCGGGTAAATTTTACCTAAAATCCCACCTTGTTTACTTCGAGCATTGGCATACATTAAAACAATAGGAACATTGGCTGCTTTTGCAATATGCCAAAAACCTGTACGGATAGGCTTACGTTCAGAGCCATCTTTAGCACGTGTAGCTTCTGGAGCAATCACTAAGTTAAAAGTTTCATGGGTTTGAAATTGTTCAACCATTTGCGAAACGATATCTTTACTTGCTTTACGATCAACAGGAATGCCACCCAATTTTTCTAAAATTGGCTTAAGTGGGCCTTTGAAAAGTTCTTTCTTTATTAAAGTATGAATTTTGATGTCTAACATTTGGAAGAGGGCAATCGAGAGCACTGCATCTAGATTTGAGGTATGTTCAAAGCCAATAATAACTTGTTTTTTCTCAAGAATTTGTGGGTCTACATTGTAGGTCCAACCAACGGCTTTAAAGATAGAGTTACCTAGAAATTTTTTCATACATCAGTGCAAATTGATAAATTTTCAGGATTCTAATATGAGTTTGTAAAAAAGCCTAGAAAAATTATGAAAGCTAAAGTAGAGCACAAAAGTTAAGGATTATCTAAGTTCTAAAATACTTTAAAAGTTCTTTTTTTATTTTTCTCAAACTTCGTCTGAAAGTAATAAACCTAGATAATTTTAAAATTAAGATACTGGCTGTGGTATCTCTTCATTAATTAAATATTCAATATATTTCCAAATTTTTTCAGGGTTAATAAGGTTTTTATCTGTCGTTCCATCAATAATCATCCCATCAATAATAGAAATAATGATATGAACAAGGGGTGTTGGATTTTCTATACCTAATTGATTAAGCTTTTCATGTAATAGATTAGTCAACCATTTTGTATATTCATAAAATGGTTCACGAATTGAAGTATATTGTTTAGATACTTCAATAAATGCCTTTTTAAATAAACAGCCATTAAATGTTTCGCTATTGATCCATTCAATATACCAATTAAAAATAATATGAATTTTCTCAAGAGGACTAGCATCTTGATGTAAACTTAATTGTTCATTGATTGAGTTTTGAATATTTATGTTTCGATGTTGCAAGCATTCCATAATTAAATTTTCCTTTGACGGAAAATATTTATAAAAAGTCATTTTTGCAACATTTGATTCAGCAATAATACGGTCAACACCAGTAGCATTGTACCCAATCTGATTAAATAAATTTAAAGCAGTATTTATAATATCTTCTTTTTTTGACATTACTATTCCATATAGTTAAAACTAATTATAACTTAATCTAAAATATTAAATTTTTAATACAAATTATGATAATAAAAAACTGATTTTGATTCAAGTTGAGATTGTGATAATGATTATCATTAATTGGATTTTTTTAAAATTTTTTATTTGATTTCGTACGATTTTAATTCTAATATTAATCAATGAAGGAACATATTTAAATATTAATTTAAGTCATTGTTTTTATAATAAAATATGTAAAAATCGATCATGCTTCAATAAGTTTAATGAGAGCGGATATGCCTAAGAAATTTGAGAATTTTAATAATCCTAGAAAGAAAGCACTCGCAGGGATGAAACAAAGCATTTCAGCTGAACTATGGGAAAAAAATTCAAACTTTTTGACCCGATTAAGAGCAAAGATTGCAAAACATCCTGTATCTCATCATCCTGCAATCGATACTTTAAATAATGGCGAAATTAATAAAGAAGATTTAAAAAAAATTCATTTAGAGTATCGTCATGCAATTGTGCAAACTTTCACTGATGCATTGCTCATGGCGCAATTTCAAACTAAACAATTAGAGCCTAGATTGCATGCTGGTGCAAAAATGTACCCGCGTTTTCTTTTGAGTTTAAATATTTTTGATGAGTTTGGATTTCGGCCAGGATTGGATAAAGACGGCTACTATCAGGGAAATCCTGAATATGCTCATTATCCCTTATTTGAAGATATATTGAATGATTTTGGTATTACAGAACAAGATCGTCTAACTTATCATCCGACTGAAATTGCAGATCAGGTTAGAGTATTTTTAGAAAATGCTTATGATGACTATAAAGCTGTTTCAGCCTTATTAGCAGTCGCAGAGGAAGAAGTCATTCTATATAGTCCACCTTTACGTAGAGCAACTAAAGCAGTTGGTCTAGATGTGGAGGGTGGTGGTTATTATCATGTACATGGTATCTCTGAGGATGAAAGTGCTGAAGCAGCAGATGACGATCATGAAGAAGATTTATGGTATGTCTTGATGCAAGCTTGTACAGAAGAAGACTTTAACTATATTGAAAAATTATGCTTAGAGTATTGTGATTTATGGGAAAAGTTTTGGGATACACAATTAGAGAATTCTGAGCCCATGCGAAAGCAAATCTTAGCTTAATAGATGAAAGATGGATATTTAGTACGGAACGTAAGTGTATTTTAAAACATCTAAAATTTAGGGATAAAATAAATTTAAATTTTGAGTATTTTTTATAAGAGTAAAGCATATTCTATTTAGATATATATTAAAAAACCCCATAAACTTTTTGTTTATGAGGTTCGGTATTTGGTGGGCCCACACAGACTTGAACTGTGGACCAACGGATTATGAGTCCGCTGCTCTAACCAACTGAGCTATAGGCCCTATAAGTCAGAAAAGCTTTTAATCTCAATGCTTTTCAGTGCGTGCAATACTAATCAATTTTTTAATTAAACACAAGTCATTTTCTGAAGTAGACGCAAACTAAACCCAAAAATATTGTGTCTTATTGGTTAATATTTCAAGCGATAGTGATTCTAGCTTATGTGTACTTCAAGAGTAAAGTGGGAGAAGTTATTTATCGATCAATTAGAATTTATTCTATCAATCTATTGTGACGATGACTTAATTGTATTTGTAGTTTGAGACATTAATTCATATAAAATAAATTTTGTTTAAAATATAAGCAGGAATTGTAGATGTGCTGTTTGTGTGTTGTGAAAATATAGAATTAGAAAAAACTTATTTAAGATAAATATAAATGGTGATTAAAAATATTATATATTTTTATATTGTAATTAAGCTTTAGATATATGGTAGATTACCTTTTTAATTATATATTTCGAAAAATAATAGTTACAATAATTCTCTTAATAGAGTTCTAGCCTATATGTAGTAAAAAATATGGACTATTAGGGCCAAATTACTTAAGAAAATAGTATTGTTAATTTTAGAGTATGTGTGAAACTTAAATTCAACTTATTAAAAAGTAAATATTAAGATATAAAGTTAGCAACTTTAATAATGAAAAATAAAAGTAACGAATAAAAGGATCTAATATTTTTTGATGCAAATAAATTTAATTAAAATATAATACTTTTTATTAAGGTGTTTGTTGTATTTTTCTAAAAAAAGCTGTTAAGGGCGGTAATAGAAATTTTTATCATTAAAATACCTTTCCGTCTCTAAAGTATTTTCTATATGAAACCTAAATTGTGATTGTCTTCACAACAATACAAATGTTTGTATCTTATAAACTTTATTCTTGACTAAAACACTTGGTTTTAATAAAGTATAAGTGTATTTTTTACAAAACAAAATATTATTGCTTAATCCTGAAATACAACAAGAGACCTACTTTCTAAGTAGGCTTTTTGTTTTTAGTAGTATTTAGATATAGAGTACAGAGTAATAAACTTAAGCTTTAAATAAACTAGATTTAACAAGAATTAAAACTATAAAAATCCTTAGACTTTCAGAACTAGCCTATAAATTTTCTTGAATAATTTGAATCAACTCTCTAGCTGCTTTAGGTAAAGGGCGATCTTGGAGCCAAATTAAATAAATAGATAGAGGTAAATGATTTTTTGTATTTTTAAAATCTAAAAGGACTAAGTGACCTTGATCAATTTTATCTTGTACTAGTGATAACGGAAAATTTCCCCAACCAAGTCCAGCTTCAACCATATTAATTGCTGTTTGTAGACTATTGGTTTTCCAGTACATTGCACCAATAATTGAACGGGGATCTTTCATTTCATGTTCACTACTCGCCACAACAATTTGTCTAATATTGATTAATTCTTCAATAGAAAACTGCTTTGTTCTATCTTGTAGAAGAGCGTGGTTAGAAGAAATCGTAGCCGCCACTGTTTCAGTCATTACCAATTGTAGATTCTCGCGCATTTTTATATTGAGGTCTGAACCCGCTAAGCAAAGACTGATTTGCTCCGTATAAAGTAAATTAACAATGTCGTCTTGGGGAGCAGTAATAACTTCTATGTTTAGTAAAGGGAATTTATCGGCTAGTTTCTTTATTGAGTGGAATAATAATTTTGTATTTACATCGGAAACAACGCCAATACGCAATTTACTTTCAAGTCCTAAAGAAAGTTCATGTGCATGAGTGCTAAATAGCCTAAGTTGTTCAGAAATGATCCGTGCTTGAGGTTCCAAGGCTAATGCTGTAGCGGTAGGAATGACCTTTCGAGGAGTCCGTTCAAATAATATATAACCCAATTCTGCTTCTAAATTAGCAACGGCCATACTTACTGCTGAGGGGACTCGATTTAGTTTACGAGCAGCCGCAGAGAAAGAACCCGTATCGAGTACGGTTATGAAAAGTTCAATATTTTCACTGTTAAAATTCATTTTGATATCAGCTGAACTGAAAGCTATTAACTTTATATATGATTTTGACTGAAATTAAAATATAAGGAATTAAGCAGAGTTTAGTGATTATGCAAGGTATAAAGCGTCGAATTGTATATGTTTCTTCCTATGAAATAATCGGAATGGTTATTTCATCAGTAGGGTTAGCGATTTTGGCAGGTGATAGTGTTGAACATACTGGACCATTATCCGTCATGATTACGACCATCGCTGTAACTTGGAATTTTATCTACAATATTTTATATGAGAAATGGGAAGCTAAACAAAGCAGTCATATCCGTACAGTTAAGCGTAGAGTTGGACATGCCATCGGGTTCCAGCTTACTTTGGTTCTGTTTTTAATTCCGCTTATTTCATGGTGGATGGATATTTCCCTGATTGCTGCTTTTTGGTTAGATGTGGCCTTTATTATCATTATTCCTGTCTATACTTTTATATTTAATTGGAGTTTTGATAAGTTATTTGGATTGCCTATTTCGGCACAGGCTAAAGCGCTAGCAGAATAACCGTAAAATTATTTTATAAGCTATCAAGGTGATTAACTTTGATAGCTTATTAAGTTCAATTATTTAATTTGATCAATCACTAATTGTTTTGAAAACTTGAGTTGAGCTTTCTTGGCGAAAATGTAGTAAATCAATGCAGTAGAAATAAGTCCTACAAGCCACGATAAATCGATTCCTCCTAACATTGCCGCAATTTGACCCGTATAGAATTTACTATCAATAAATGGTAGTTGAATCAAAATACCTAGAAAGTAGCAGGTAATTCCAATCCGATTCCAACGGCCATACTTACCATTTGGATCATACAGTGCATCTACATCACATTCTTCTTTAGAGATAAAGTAGTAATCAACAAGATTAATGGCACTCCACGGAATAAAAAAGGTGAGTAAAAACAAAATAAATGCTTTAAAGGCGCTTAAAAAAGTATGTTCACCTATAATTGCAATAAAGGTTGAGACTACAACCATAGCAAGGACAATCAGTAATCTTGTTATTTTTGAGATTTGATTTGTCGATTTGAAACTATTCCAAATCGTAGCAATACACATAAAACTGCCATAGGCATTTAAGGTCGTTAGAGTAACTTTCCCAAAAGCGATACTAAAATATAGAAAGATCACGACGAGGGCAATTGGGTTCATACCAACAACATATTGAACTTCATTTCCGACAAAATTGCCGTTTGCAACCTGAGCGATTAAAACGCCTAGGCTCATAGAAATTTGTGAGCCAATTAAAGAACCTAAGCCGACAGCCCAAAAAACACGAGATGAAGATGTTTTAGTTGGAAGATATCGAGAATAATCTGCAACATAGGGACCAAAAGAGATTTGCCAAGAAGCAGAAAGGGAAACTGCTAACAAGAATGAAGACCAGCTGAAATGACGTACTGCTAAGAGTTCAGAAAAATCAGAAAGTGCGAAGATCTGAGTCAAAATTATCACAAAAGCAATCAAACCAATAATACTGGCTACTTTGCCTACCAAATGGATTAAACGGTATCCAATCGTTGCGAATAAAATGATTAAACTTGCATAAATTAAGATACCAGTTGTATTGCTGACATGTGCCAAATGTGCAATTGCTTTACCCGCTAATACCTCTCCAGTTGCGGTAAAACCAATATACATAAGGCAAACGAGTATGATTGGAATGCACGCGCCATAAACCCCAAATTGCACACGGCTTGAAATCATTTGAGGGAGGCCAAGTTTAGGACCTTGGGCAGCATGTAGTGCCATGACGCCAGCACCAAAACATTGTCCTACTAATAAGCCAATAATAGACCAAAAAACATCCCCACCTAACACAACGGCTAGCGCGCCTGTCACAATAGCTGTGATTTGTAAGTTAGCACCAAACCATAGGGTGAATTGGGCAAATACTCCGCCATGTCTTTCATTTTCAGGAATAAAGTCGATGCTTCGGTTTTCTATAAAACTACTATTAGGTTTCCCAGCCGATGAGTCCATTTCACTCTCCTTATCCTTTAAGAGCCATCCTATTCTTATTCATTCATATTTGTATAAGCAAATATAAACATGTATATACAAGTAATTTTAAGAAGAATCAAATATTTTTGAAGTATTGGACGTTAAAATTGAGTTAAATAATTCATAGATAAGTAGAAAAAGTATTTGACTGATTTTATTTTTTAAAAGTTAAATGATAAAAAAATAATATATGAAAAAGCCCTCTGCAGAGGGCTCTATTTTATGCGTTTGCGTCTAAAACAAGTTGGAAATAAGTGGGAAGTTCAGAAAATTGTACCAGTTGGGTCTTATCTTCTTGCTTAAAATAATACTGATAATTTGGAGCGTCTAAATGGTTATCTAGATATTGGGTTGCATCTGTAAACTGTGCTTTTGCAATCGGCTTATCTTTCTTGCATTTAATAATAACAGGATTTACGGAGTTTAATTTTACAGGAACACCATTTTCAAATTTAGCAGTTTCAATCAATAAGGAAATTTTGAAATCTCCGAAGGTTACACAGAAGTGGCCTCCATTTTCTGTCTTAATTTCTCTGTCAGAGAAAAGATCTTTAAATAAATTCTTAAGGGATTCTCTATGTTTATCTAAGGCAACTTGAAATTCATGATCTCGTTGCTCGATCTTTTCTTGCTCTTCTTGTAGCAATTTGGCTTGCTTTTCAATTGTTGTAAAATCCAGCTTCATTTTAATATCTCCTTTGGTTGTTTTAAAACTATATATGGCAATCTTTTATTAAGTTTTAAAGAAACATACAGTATTTGTTACAACGGAATAATTAAGATGAGCTTTTGTATAAACCATCACAAATGTAAAAAATTTTGAAAATATAAGAATTTAAAGAAATTGTTGAGGAATAATTTTTATATTTGAAAATGTTGCTACATATTAAGGATAGATCTTTAATGTAGCAGCATATTTCTTATTTTGTACAATGTTTTGCCATAAGTGGAGTGCTTTTAATTTTAAAAAATCCTCCGCTACTCATTACACCAAGCATCACTAAAACTGTTCCTACTAACTGCCAGATATTGAGGGCTTGTCCAGTAAGTAGAGCAATTATCATACTGAACACTGGCACAAAGTTAAAAAAGACAGAAGCACGACCAGCACCTAACTTTTGTATGCCATTAAACCAGAATAGATAAGCAATCATGGTAGAGCAGATAACAACATATCCCATGGCTAAGTGCGCATTTATAGGGGCAGATGTAATCGCTGTAAGAGGATCTTCAAATATCACACTCAACAAACCAAGTGTTATTGCCCCGAACAGCATAGAAAAAGTTGTTGTTTCTAAGGGAGTAGCATTTTTTACATAACGGCGAGACAGTACATTTGCAAGACAAAATCCAAATGCGCCCAATAATATAAATAGATCTCCAATGTCTATTTTGAGGTGCAGCAAAGTCGTTATATGTCCCTGACTAATCACCAGTAACACGCCACTTAAGCCAAATAAAACGCCTAAGAATTTATTAGTAGTAAGTTTTTCACCATCTAAAAGGATTGTCATTAATAGAGTCATTAATGGCGTGGTTGCCATAATTAAAGCACCGTTAACAGCTGATGTGGTTTGAAGTCCATAAAAACAGCCAATGTTGAATCCTGCAATTCCGATAATACCAATAATCAAATAGATTACTAGATTCTGTCTTAAGGCTGTCCATCTAAGCTGGCCTGTTATTGAAAAGATTAAGAGTAAGCCTAGACTTGCAATAAAAAAACGTTCAGACGCAGCAGATAACGGGGGCATATGTTGAATAATATAAGACATTGCATTAAATGCTGATCCCCAAAAAAACATCGTTAAGACAACACCAGCATAGGCATAAGCCACCGTTCTGTTCATGGACAGGCTCCCATTATGAAAGGTTTTATTCTCGGCAAATCTATAAAGGTGTACAATTCCATATTAATACACTTCTAATGTGAAAATTTGCACAATGATTGATTGGGAAAATTTGCATTACTTTTCAGTTTTTACCGAAGAAAAGTCACTTTCCGCTGCTGCTAGAAAATTGGGTGTAGACCATGCAACTGTATCCAGAAGAATTGCCCAGCTAGAACAAAATTTAAAACTTAAATTAGTTGATCGTAGGCCACGGACATACATTCTGACTCCTGACGGAGAGCGTCTTGCACAAGTAGTTGCTCGTATGATGGAAGAAACTTTTTCTATCGAGCGTTTAACTCAAGCAGGTCAGCAAGAAGTAATGGGAAGTGTCTCTATTAGTATGCCTCCCTTAACTGCTGCACATCTCATCATGCCTCATTTGGGTAAATTTTATCGCCATTATCCGCAATTAAAATTACGGGTGCTCGGTGATGTTCATTATGTTTCTTTACAGCATAGTGAGGCTGATATTGCGGTACGATTTGGACGTCCCAAAGATGAAAATTTAGTTGCTCGCAAAGTAGGTGAAATACCTTTTGGAATATATGCAGGTCCAAATTATTTAGCTTCAACAGATCCTGAAAATTATGAATGGATTAGTGTAGAAGTGGGGGGAGTGCATGGTCAAAAACAGCAAAAATTAAAAGAAAGGTTAAGTCATAAAGAACCTATAATGGTTACCAATAATCCCGAGTTACAGTGGAGAGCTGCATGTGGAGAAATTGGTTTAGCGGTCTTACCTGATTTTTTAGGAGCTCTGAGTAATTTGATCAGATTACAAGATGATTATCCGATGAGTGCTGAAATATGGTTAGTCACACACGAAGATTTGCGACATAGCCCTGCAATACGTGTAGTAATGGATTTTCTTATATCTTGTTTTGAAGCTTTTAAGGTCTAATCTGTTAATTGCGATCCATTTGTATATCTAATCTGTTAATTGCGATCCATTTGTATATCTAATCTGTTAATTGCGATCCATTTGTATAAAAGCTACTGGAGTCCGCAGCTTTTATATTGAGATAAATTTTAAGCCAGACTGATTTCTATTCCTCTACGTAAATTAGATTGGTCCTGTTCGGAGTTTAAATCAATTTTGGCATACGATGTGGCAAGTATGCGTCGAGCAGCAAAATTAATTGGTTTTTCTAGCAACTTAGGTAATTTGATACCTAAGGGGTTACTTTCGGTTTGAGATACCTCGGTTTTGACCCTAGTTCCCATAATATAGTCAAACCATGGTTTGGTAACGCACCAATTAGCATTTTGATTGCTTGTCATATGATGATCATAGTGCCAAGGGATACGTTTCTTAGCATATTCAGGGTCTAAATGGGCTTTTGAATGTACACGCCAATAATTCCATAAGCCATAATAAAGCCCAGCTGTAAAAAAGGGCGCTACTGGTAAGAATACTGTTGCAGCACCAGCTAAACTAATTAATGCTGTTTTTTCATTATAAATTTCTGCATTTTTGAACATTGATTCTGCATAACCTTCATCATGAAAATTATTTAAGCGAGCACGTTTATGATGAGCAATATGAGTAAAAAAAGGGCTATTACGATACTTAGTTGGATATTCGTGTAACCAAACTTTATGGAAGTACCATTCAAGGCCATTTGCAACAAAAATACCGACAGGAAACCCGAGCATACTAATTACTTCTCATGAATCATAATTTAAATGCATTGTAAAATAAGAAAGTTTTATCGTTTTGACTTTATAGGCAGTCCAAGAACTGCCTATAAAATCAATTTTATTGCTTTTGTTTGCGTTGGCGATATGCGCTTGGAGTTTCACCAGTCCAACGTTTAAAAGCTCGTGTAAATGCAGAGGGTTCAGAAAAGCCAGTTAAATAAACAATTTGATCAAGGGTTTCTTTGGTGTTTGCAAGTAAACGTCTTGCAAGCTTCTCTCGATGCTGGTTTAAAATTTTCTCGTAATTAGTATTAATTGCTTGTAAATCAGCTCGAAGGGTACGTGGGTTACGATTTAATTGTTCAGCAATAAATTTTTGATCGAATTGACCGGATTCAAGTAAACCATTGCTGAGCAAGCGCTCAATCGCATAAACAAGTTGATGCTTTTCTAAGTTTGATAGTTGCTGTTCAGCAATTGTTTCATGAATTTTTAATAATTCAGGTTCAGCCGCTGGTGATGCTTTATTCAATAATGTACTAGGAAAAATTATAGCACCTTGTTTTTGGTTTAAAATTACCGGGCATTTCCAAGCTTCTTGATAATTATTAGCTGAAGCACCTTGTTGATAAGGTAATGTAATTTGGCTAGGTCTAAACTCGTTATTTGTAATATATTTAAAAAAATTAAGAAAAATACCGATACCACATTCAAGATAATGTCTTACAGGGTGTTCAAAACCTACTAATAACGCGATATCTTTTTCAACAATTAAAGAAAGATTAAATACATCGGTTAACAGGTCCTGATATCTTAAAGCTCGTTGTAAACCTTCACCGAAAGTAGAACTACTTAAAAATAAATATTCAATAACTAAACCTCTGAAAGCAGGCATTTGACTACCTACATGCAAACCAATATCAGGATCTTCACTTATTTCTTCTGCCGCTGTCCAAAATCGCTGTTGAGTAGAATTGTCTCTACGAATATTTTTATCGGGCGGTTGATTGGGTAAATTTACACTTGCAAAAATAGATGCTGCATCTAATCCCATTTGCTGCATAGTTTGATAAGTCATCCATAAAAAAATTCCGGCATCGGAAGAATTTTTTGACATGTTTTTTATAAATATCCAGAAAGTTGTACAATGCATTCAATCATGAATTTATTGTTAATACGATATTCTTACCTATAAATTTCATTGATCAGAAAAAAAGCCTGCATCTTCACGTGCCTGTTTTAAAGCTAAAATAAAAGATATTAGTAAAAGTAGCCCTATGAGGAAAAGAAAAAGATCAATTTTACTGATCGCGTAACCTATACTTGTAGCTCCTAGACTTAGTAAAACAATACATAATATTTTCCAAAAAATGAGCATGTTACGTTCTGATAAAAGCCTAAGAATATTGTTTGTAATTGAAGGGGATTTCTAAATTTATTTATGTTTTTTTTATTATAGATTATGTAATTCTTTATAATTTTATAAAATTCGTTTTTTATTAAGCTTTTGAAAAATAAATAAATTATTTTTAGGCCATATAAATCAATTTCTTTCATTATTTCTTAAAATTAAGTTTTTATTAATTAATAGAATGATAATTCTTTAGAAACACTATAAAATAGGAATGTAAAAAATAAATTTAATTTTTTAATTAATATAAAACAATAGTTTACTGTGCTTATTTAAATTTTTGTTAAAAAAAAGACTTGATTTTTAAGCTAAATTTTGGAATTATAGTTATGCAAATTGTGATCTATTTCCCACAATTTGTATTTCAGGTTAAGTGGTTATCACTAATGCTCATTTGCTATTTTTGCTTATGAGCATTTTTTTATGTGACTTTTTAATATAACTACAAAATTTTTGAACCGTTAAATTTTAAGATTATTTAGCTGAGCTAAGCTTAATTATTTTTAATAAATTTTTAGAGATAAATTAATCATATTGAATAGTTACAGTTGCTGTTGCCGTAACCTCACCCGCGCTTACATTAGCCGCTGTTTGATAGTAACGAGCAGTTAAGGGGATATCGTACTCTATAGTCTGATTAGAGCTGACTGTGCCTATATTTTGTTTTATTGTTTTTTGAATTGGGGTAGTGGCACCATTCATATTCCATAATAGTTCTACACCCACACCATTGGCTTTGGTTGAGTTTGCTGCACTATTATTAATGACCTGATTATTTTTGGGATCAGAATTATAGTCAAAACTTAAGCTGATGGTGTTACTTGTTGCTATACCCGAGTTGTTTTCGCCGCCGTTACATAAAATCGATAGATTAAAGCTCTGCTCGCCTTGTGTTGAACCAATCGCTTTAAAACCTGACTTTGTAACAGTCGGGAGTTGAATAGGTATATCTACACCATTTTGAATTTCACATGATGAAGACGCGATCAGAATAGGAGCATTACTTAATACTGTAGTAGTTAAAAATGGTCGGTTTTGTTGACCTGATACATAATAGGTGCTGTAACGTCCTGCTACTAATGCTCCTGAACCTGTGGTCATGGATGTTTTAATAACTTCCATAACAAAATATCCCGGTGAAAGGGTATATGCAGTATTTGGGGTTAAAGTACGTCTATATGGATAATACCCAGAAAAATCTGAAGCATCTGCTGCTTCACGATAAAGACGAATACCAATACCGGGAATATTGGTTGCATATACATTATTACCTATTGGGCTAATTGGATAATTTAAGGGGAGAGCTGCAATAATTTGATCACTAGCACGACTACATGTTGCAGTAGAATTATTGGGAGAAATTGTAAAAGTATTCCTTTGTAAGATAGTCCCTATAGGGTCAGTCGGTTTTACGACGATTTTACCAATGTTCATCGGAATATCGACGGTGGTAAATCCCTTACTTAAATTACAATTTGCATTTGTATGGCTATAAGCAAATAGACTCACTGCCAAAAATCCAATTTTTTTTAAAATCTTATTCATTTACAGACTGCCTTTGTCATAATAATTGATTGATTGTTATGCTTTATTTGATCCGTGATATCGTATTCAAGTTCGCATTTTTCAGTACTCCTTTCTCCCCATTTCACATATAAAAGGTCATGGGTTAAGGGGGTTCGTAAATAAATACGGCTGCCTTGCGCAACAATACCTATCACTTCGTTATTTTGGTTATATACCTGTGCGGCAAAAGGTAAATGTGAGCCATCTAAAGTGGTTGGGCTGATAAAAAGTGCGTAACCTTTTTTTGTTGTGAATTGAACTTTAGTGATTGAGCCTGCATAGGGAGCAATACGTAAGCTACTTTCAGCTAGCTCAACCTGTGTGGACATGTTTTGCGGATCAAGGCTAATGTCATTCATATGGTAAGGCGTAACATAGGGGATAACCGCATATCCCTTTTTGTTTATGCTGAGGCCTGGTGTATTACCGACTTGTGCTCCTGTTGCATCTGGGGCATAAACTAAAACCATTGTTTGAGCTTGATCTGGACCAAACAGAATTCCTCCGGAGTGGGTAACGATATTGCCACTCAAGTTAAGCATTTCTTGTTGATATGAGTCAGCGTAACTGAATGAAGCACCTAATGTTGTGTAGTTTGTCTTATAGTTGCCATTGATATTGAGATTCGTTTGACCATGGTTTTGACTGGAAATTGATGCGCCGTAATTCAAACGGTTTCCTGTATAACCGCTAAAACTCAAAATTTGGCTATCTTCACTTAGAAGACTATTAAAATTTAAAGAGCTTTTCTTAAAATCTAAGGGAAAGGATAGAGAAATGAGGTATCGAGTATCTTGGTCAGCTTGTCTGCCAGCTTCAATAGTTTCACTATTAATTGCAGAGAAACTATAGGTTAAATCTTTAAATTGGTTGCTATAACCTAATTGCAATTGCTTATTAGTAGTAGACTGGTTCCAATAGTTTGTCCACGAACCTACTAAATAGAAATTTCCCCATTGGTTTGGAAGAGCTTGATTTAAATTAATCTGGAATTCACTTTTTTGCTTACCTACCGAAAAACTATCAATGTTTTGCTCTTGTAAGTCCCGAATTAAAATTGCATCACGTAGTTTGAGATAGTTTTGTGTTGAATAACGATAAGTTGCTAGTGTTAAGTTAGTATGCGTTGGAGAAAATAACTTATTGTAACTTAGACGATAACTTTGCCCTGTCATTTTAGTTGAATGAGAAAAATTGGCATTTGAATGTGTTGCATCAAAAGAAATAGCGCCAATAGGTGTTGAAAAAGCTGTACCTAACAATACAGAGAAATACTGCTGCGTTCCTTGAATTGCGCTATAAGTTGTAAGGTAATTGTTGATTCCGCGTTGATATTTACCCTGTATTAGCCATGGAGTTAACTTAATGTTTGGGTCTCGAAATTGTCCTAAGGTGAATGAATATCGGCTCATTTGTGGACGTAGCATTTCAATGACAGAAGCATATGGAATAGAATATTTTTGAACTATTCCATTAGATTCAAGTACCGAAACTTGTAACTCACCTCCAAATCCTGTGGGATAGAGATCATTAATTTCAAAGTTCCCGGGTGGAACGGTGGTCTGGTAAATTAAATTACCTTGTTGTCTAACTTCGACTTTTGCATTGGTTTTGGCATAACCTCGAACTCTTGGAGCATAACCGAGCATGCTATTTGGAAGCATTCGGTCATCACTTGAAATATTCATTCCACGATAGGGCAAAGAGTCAATAAAATCGCTATTAGTAAAATAATCTCCTAAAGTCATAACACCGTGGATATCTGGAAATGCCTTTTGTACATATGTATTTGTCGAGGTATAAGAAGAATTATTAGATTGAGAATTAGATTGGCTTTGCCATTTCCATTGTCCATTATGGCGAAACTGCCAACTTGCTAAATTTGCTCCAAGATTGGTTCCCATAAAAGCATAACTATTTTCATGTTGTTCATTGACTATTCGATATGCTGTGGCGTTATAGCTTAAAAAAGCTGCATTAATACCGCGATCCCACAAATGTGGATCGATATAGCCTTGCGGATTTTTTTCTAAGATGACTTGCGGGATCGAAATATCAATTCTTAAACGGGAACTATCAAATACATAAAAAGCACTATCTATCCATGAAGCGAGAGCTTTACATGAAAGAGACGAAGTAGAGTCATGTTGACTTAGAACATTAGCTTTTACGCCATATTCAAGCAACGTGGCTTCTGTAAAACATGTTTCAGCATTTGTGTTAGGAGCTGAGGCAGTAAATCGCATACGCCGTTTACCCAGCCATTGACCATTAATATAAACATCTAAGCTATATTCACCAGGCAAGATCGGATTTCCGTATTTGAAGCGAGCTATATCAATTTTTTGTGCATTACCTACTAAGAAATTGCTATCAAATTCAGCCTTTGTAAAATGTGGAACATCAGTAGTATTTTCAGCATATATAGCCATAGGCATGAATAGCGTAATACTTGAGACGACATACCAAGTAAAGGGGCTTTTTAAACATATATAAGGTATAAACCATTTAGACATAGTTCTAGAGCCTACTCATGATAGGTTTTAAATTTTCTTAAGAAATACAATGAGGTTAGAATTTTATTGGGTGCTCAACTCGTCCACCGTAATCATTGATATACACAAAGCTCATATCTGCTAAGTTTTTATTTTTTAGTTTAATTTTATCCTCTGAATAAGGGGCAATCATTAAGCCTTGTTGCAATAAGTCTGTTTTATGGCCTTCACTTCCTTGAAAAATGGAGGTAATAGTAAGAAAAAAAGGTGTCGGATTTTTTATCATTAGATATTGATCATTTATTTTCCACTCGACTTTGTCACTTAGTTGATCAATATTTTCTTTTAGATCTATAGGGCGGTAAAAAAATTTAATTCGCGAACGAACAGCGAGTTGCAAAAAATTGTTAGAGGTTGTTGTGGTTTGACCTTGTTGAGTTCTCCCTTCAGGTTTAGGAGGGATATCTAAAACATTAAGCCAAAAAATAGATTCTTGTTGTTGGCTTAGTTGAGATGTAGTAGGCAACGCTGTAATTCTTAAGGTTTGCCCCTTAGTTGCTTCTACTCTTGAAATTGGTGGAGTAATAATGAAAGGTACATTTGTTTCATCTGGTGTTGACTTTGCATTTCCATCATCGATCCATGCTTGAACAAGAGACGGGGCCGTGCCGTTATTACTCAGTTGTAATGTGATCTCACGGGCATTTGAAGGATAAATGACACGAGTACCATGTAAAACAATCTCAGCATGACCTGTAGTAGTGAGCGCTACTTGCAGACAAACTAATCCACAAAAAAATTTACGACCACGAAAAAGCATCAGTCATATTCTCAATAACAAATAATAGGAAGGAAATAGCTTCTATTCATGAATAGAAGCTTCAATTTTAAGTTTATTGATAAATGATCGTGTATTTTACTTGCGATGTTACCGTACCAGCAGTAGAAGCACCTGTAGCATAATATTCAGCATAATAGTTAAGATCAGCACTACCGCCTGCTGAAACATTTACCCATTGTGAATTCGTTTGAGTTTCATTTGTGCTTGTAGCAAGTACAGGAATCACAGCATTATTACTGCCAAGTAATTGAATATTTACATTTGTTGCTGCACCAGAAGTTGCTTGGTTTAATAAACGACCCGTATTAAAGTCAACGGTTGCGCCTGGTTCAAAATAAGTTGCGACTTTACCTGCAGCGGTACAGTTCGTTAAATTAATTTGAAAAGGTGTACGACCAGCTACATCACCAGCATTTTTTAAGGTTTGAGATGAAACAGTAGGCAAATTGATTGTTAAATTTTTATCTCCAGTATCAATAGTACAAGTATTATCCGTGACAAGACCATTAATAGTAATTGTGCCATCTGCTGCTTGTGCATTTGCTATATTTAAGAGAGAAACTGCCACCACAAAAATAAATTTTTTCATAAAATCCCCAGAATAGCTTTTTAAAATAAAATCCATTACTTTTCAGTAAGTTTATTCTGATTAAGTAAGGCGAAGGAAATATATCACTTTTCAATCAAAAAACAAGAAAAACATTATATTTATATATATTTTGATCAATTGTTTTTATTAATAAAAATCAAAAAAATTATTTTTTATCATTTGGTAAAATAATTAATTAGTTTTTATTTAAAATAGAATTTAAAAATTAGTAATATCTAAGTGATTGTATTGTATTGAATTAATGAAATTTTAAAATATTTAAGATAATACATATTTAATATTTTTTATTAAGCTATTGTTTTTAAAAGATAAAATTGCTTTGTGTGTATCTTATAAATATATTTAATTTTTTAAGAATTTTTTAAGGTTCAATTCCTACTGTTTTAGTTGTAATTCAATAAAAGATAATCTGGAGTTCAGTTCCATGAATACTATGCAGTATAGCTATAAACCTAATTACTTTTTCTTTGCTCATAAATTAGTTTTATTTTTAAAGGATTATCTCATCAAGCATCCGACGGAGCAGCAAACAACGTTTAACTTGCAAACGATTTATGACATCTTTAGCCATGATCTTGCTTCAAGTACGACAAACCTTGAAGGTATCTTAAATATTGCAGATGAATATGTCTTTGAAACAGAAGATGGCTTACTTCCATTAATTAGCAAGCATTCAGTCAATCTCAAAAATCATGTACTTTCTTTAGAATTTACACCTCAAGCCTTGGCAAGTCTATTGTCAGGTCGTTCGTTGGTAAATCCTAAAGCAGCTTAGATTTTCTTTTAAGGTAGAGTGAACTCATATAAAATTCATAAAATTTATTTTTAAGAGTTATTTATGAGTAAAGACTTTAAGGCCTTAACTTATATTGCGGATGAGAATGTAGCAGATACAGTGACTTGGCTTTTACACCATCAAGATGTTTTTGATTCTTTTAATTTTGATGTGTTGAGCCAAGAGTTCACAGTAACCCATGCAGCAGGTAAGGATATTATTCGAGTCGGAACCTTTCTGAATGCTACTTACGGAATATTAGTAACTTCTATATAAATGAAAAAAGCCCTGAATAATCAGGGCTTTTAAATTTTCTAATTTGAGTTAAGCACTCATCGCATCTACTGATAAATCAGCAACTGTTGGCTTTGGTTTTTCAGCCGTTAAACCTAGTTTATTAAATAAAGCTTGGTCTTTACCTTCACCGGCATTTGGTGTGGTTAGTAGTTTATCACCAGAGAATAATGAGTTTGCACCAGCCATAAATGCTAATGCTTGGTCTGAATCACTTAATGATTCGCGGCCTGCAGAAAGACGGATATAACTATGCGGCATGATAATACGCGCCACAGCAATAGTACGAATCCACTCAATTACATCAAGCTTTTCAACATCAGCTAAAGGTGTTCCTTCAATAGGAACAAGCATATTGATTGGCACAGATTCAGGATGAATTGGTAGGGTAGCTAGTTCATGTAATAAACCAATTCGGTCTTCACGACTTTCGCCTAAACCCACAATACCGCCACTACAAACTTTCATACCAGCTTGACGAACATAATCAAGGGTATTTAAACGGTCATCAAAAGTACGAGTACTAATGATGTGAGAATAATACTCACGAGATGTATCTAAATTGTGGTTGTAGTAATCTAAACCAGCAACTTTTAGGCGTTCTGCTTGAGATTGGTTAAGCATCCCTAAAGTCATACAGGTTTCCATACCTAATGCTTTAACTTCACGTACCATTTCTAAAACATAAGGCATATCGCGCTCATGTGGGTTACGCCAAGCAGCACCCATGCAAAAACGTGAAGAACCTGAATCTTTTGCAGCTTTCGCTTCACTAATCACTTTTTCAACAGCAATACGTTTTTCTGCTTCTAGTTTTGATTCGTAATGTGCCGATTGTGAGCAGTATTTACAATCTTCAGGACATTTACCCGTTTTAATAGATAAAAGGGTACTGACCTGAATTGAATTGGCAGTGAAGTGCTCACGATGTACTTGTTGAGCCTTGAAAACTAAATCCAAAAAAGGTTGTTCATATAAAGCTTGGATTTCTTCACGATTCCAATCATTACGTAGAGTCATTGTCATATCCATGATGATGGCATTAATTCACTATACATAATCATACAGAATTCGTATTAAAGCTATAGGGCAAAAAACATCATTTTTTTAATTTGATAGCTGAAGTTGATTAAGTTGCTGTTCAATTGCCCAATCAATATGCACATTGACGATTTCGTCATGTAAATTTTTGCCATTTTGTAGTTGATCTACAATTTCTTTTGAATAAGGAGCATTTCCTAATCCGATTGCAATATTACGTTTAAATGATTGATAACCTGTCCGGCGGATAGGGCTACCTTCCGTATTGGCTAAAAAAGTGGCTTCATCCCACTGCCAGATATCAAGCAGACTAATATTATCTAACCCATGTCTAGGATTAAAATCAGAAATAGATGCTGTTTTGGCAAAGCTATTCCAAGGACAAATTAACTGGCAGTCATCACAACCAAATATTCGGTTTCCAATACCTGCACGTAATTCTTCAGCAATAATTCCTTTATATTCGATTGTTAAATAGGCAATACAACGTCTTGCATCTAACATATAAGGCTCGACAATTGCTTGCGTCGGGCAAATATCAATACAAGCGCTACAAGAACCACAATGTGCTGTTGCAGGCTCGTCGAAAGGTAAATCGAGTGACGTAAATAGCTCACCTAATACAAAAAAAGAACCTGACTTTTTATGAATGAGCAAAGTATGTTTACCCGTCCAACCCATTCCAGCACTTTCAGCTAATGATTTTTCAAAAATAGGTGCCGAATCTGCAAAAGGACGAGATTCAAAGTCACCAACTTTTTCACGAATTCGTGTTGCTAGGGTTTTCAATCTACCACGCATGACTTTATGGTAATCACGGCCACGTGCATAGCGGGCGATAATGGCAGAATTAGGCTCTAAAGGTACATATCGTGGTTTTGGCGATTCCACAAGATAATTCATGCGGACACAAATAATACTTTTTGTGCCAGGCACTAATAGTGTTGGATCAGCTCGTTTTTCTAGATTTTCTTCTAAATAAGTCATATCTGCATGATAACCACGTTCAAGATACTCTAAAAAACGTGGCATTTGCTCTTGAGCATCTGGTTTTGCGATGACACAATCAGCAAAACCCAAGTCTAATGCTTGAGCTTTGATCCATGCTTTTAATTCATGTGGATCAATTTGTTGCACTGCAATGCGTGATGTGTCGGAAGATGTCATAAACCAAAATGCAAGAGGATAATAATATGCAGGCGGTAGTTTACCATAGCGATGATATTCGAGCATGGGAGCGGCGCTGGTTTGCTGCGCAAAACTCCTCATTAGGTTTAATGCAACAAGCGGCTTGGTCAATTGCCCAGCAACTTATTGAGCTTTTTAAAGATCGGCCTATCAAGAATATTGCTGTTTGGTGCGGGCAAGGCAATAATGCAGGTGATGGTTACTTTATAGCAAGTTATCTGAAGCAAGCTGGATTTAATGTTGAAATCTTTGCAGCTCAATTGGGTGAGTCAACCGATTTACATTGTGCAGCGCAATTTGCTAGAGAAATGAAAGCCCAAATTCATCCAAATTTTGATATTAAAAGAACATTTGATTGTCATATTGATGCTTTATTTGGCATAGGTTTAAACCGAGAATTAAATATAGGTTGGCAACAAGTAATTCGAAAGTTTAATGAACAAGTGGGCCTAAAAATTTCGATTGATATACCGAGTGGCTTACAAGCAAATACAGGACAAGTCTTACCCTGTTCAGTAAGAACTGATCATACCTTTACTGTTTTAGGTCTTAAAGCAGGACTATTTACAGGGCAAGGTAAAGAGTACGCAGGACAAGTTCATTTAATTAATTTAATTCCTATAGACCACGAGTTGAAACCCTTAGCTTATTTGTCACCCACAAATATTAGACTTCCTCAGCGTATGGCATTTGGCCATAAGGGAAGTTATGGGCATGTTTTAGTGGTGGGTGGACATGAGCAAATGGGCGGGGCTGTTATTATGGCTGCTGAAGCTGCTTTTCATGCGGGTGCAGGCAAAGTGACAGTGGTTTGTCATCGCAACCATCATCAAGCCATTTTGTCGCGGGCACCTAATATTATGCTTCGTGATATTAATGCTTTAGATGAAAACAATATTAAAGAGATTATATCTCAGATCGATGCAATATGCTTTGGAATGGGATTAGGCCGTGACGATTGGGCAAAGCAGATTTACCAACAATGGTTTAATTTGTTAAATCAAAGTACACGCTTAGAAATTGTTTTAGATGCAGATGCTTTATGGTTTCTGGCTAAACAGCCTGAAAAGTTAAATACACATATTTATGCCACACCTCATCCTGGAGAAGCTGCTACTTTACTTGGTTGCTCTACAGCGCAAATTGAAAATGACCGAATTGCTGCAATTTATGCCTTACAACAAAAATATGCAGGCCAGTGGGTACTTAAAGGAGCGGGTAGCTTAATTTTAGAAGATAATTTGTATATCTGTACGCAAGGTAATGCTGGTATGGGAACCGGTGGAATGGGAGATGTGTTAGCAGGAATGATTGCGAGCTTAAAAGCTCAGTTCCACAAAGGTATTGCATTACATGAGATTGTTACCCTTCATGCACAAGCAGGAGACCTTTTAGCTAAAAATGGTATGCGTGGCTTGCAGGCTTTTGAGATGAATCAGGCAATTATTCAAGTCGTAAATCAATAAATTTTTAACGTCTGCGACTGCTAGAACGACTTCGCCCACGTGCCATACCACCTAAAGCATTTAAAACAGACAGTTTGCTCATACTTCCCGATGCATGTGCATGGCAGATGGCAGCAGCAAGGGCATCGGCTGCGTCGGATTGAGGTTTAATCGTCAAATTAAGTAATCGCATCACCATCATTTGGACTTGTTCTTTATCGGCAGCGCCATAACCAACCACAGACTGTTTAATTTGACGAGCAGTATATTCTGCAACTTGTAAATCTAAATTCACTAATGCGGCTATGGCAGCACCACGGGCTTGTCCTAGTTTTAAGGCAGAGTCTGGGTTTTGAGCCATAAAGACTTGCTCAACCGCAGCTTCAGTTGGACCATGGAATTTCACAATTCGCTCAACGCCAGCAAAAATACGTTTTAAGCGTTCTGGCATTTCTTGAGTTTCTGTTCGGATTGTACCGGCATCAACAAAACGTAGTTTACTACCATCTTTTTCAATGATTCCATAACCTGTTAAGCGTGAACCCGGATCAATACCAATAATCAATGCCATGTGAATACTTATATAAATAGTTTAGAGAGTATTGTTACATAGCCAAAAAGGTTCTGCATGCGTAATTTAAAGAATGCTGCGATGAATGGTTATTTTTCGGTTTTTATCGAACCAATTTATATCTTTAAAATCATTTGATGTAATTCTATTTTAATGGAATACTTATCTATAATTTTGGAATTAAAGTTTATCGGTAGATGGAAGATATTAATATCCGCATTGCGCAGCAAGTGCGTGAAATACGTCTAGCGCGTGGATATACTCTAGATGTTCTTGCTAGTCGATGTCAGGTAAGCCGTTCTGCAATTTCACTCATTGAAAGAGGAGAAGCGAGCCCTACAGCTGTTGTTCTTGAAAAGCTAGCAAATGGTTTAGGGGTACCTTTGACTCAGCTATTTGATCCCCCCCAGAATACTCAATCGCCTCCACCTATGGTACGGCGTACTCAACAAGCAGAATGGAAAGATCCAGAAACGGGATATATTCGCCGTCAAGTTTCGCCTCCAAATTGGAAATCTCCATTTCAAATCGTTGAAATTGAATTTCCAGCTCAGTCACGAGTTACTTATGAAACAAGTGCGAATTCCAAAGTTGTATTACAGCAAATTTGGGTGATAGAGGGGCAAATTGATATTCAATTGGGTGAAAACTTTTATGCTTTACAAGAGGGTGATTGTTTGGCGATGCAATTAGATCAACCGATCATATATAGCAATCCTTCTTCTAAAGCTGCTCGATATATTTTAGTTGTATGTAATGAGCTCGTCTCTATTCTTAAGGAATCTTCATGATTAAAAATCTTAATCCAAATTTACGTTTAATCGATTGTCATGAAGCTACACATGCAAAGGCTATATTAGATATTTTGAATGAAGCAATTATCAATTCTACCGCTTTGTATGACTATTTCCCGCGCTCTGAAGAGTCAATGAAAAACTGGTTCGCGGTTAAAAGAGAAAATGGTTTTCCTGTCATTGGTATTGTAGATGAGACAAACAAGTTATTAGGTTTTGCAAGTTGGGGAACTTTTAGAGCTTTTCCTGCCTATAAATATACGGTCGAACATAGTATTTATATTCATCATGAACATCGTGGCGGCGGATTAAGCAAAATTTTAATGCAAGAATTGATTAAGCGTGCTCAAGAGGCAGACTTACATGTATTGATAGGCTGTATTGATGCAACCAACCAAGCAAGTATCGGTTTACATGAAAAAATGGGCTTTATTCATGCAGGTACTTTTAAGCAAGTCGGTTTTAAGTTTGGCCAATGGTTAGATGCTGCTTTCTATCAGTTAAATTTAAATACACCGCATACGCCAGTTGACGGATAAATAATAAGGTTTTCAAATTTCAAGTTTTAAAATAACCCAGTTTATAAGGATGAATATAAGCTGGGCTATAAAGTTCAAATTATAAAATACCGAGTTGTTCCAATCCCTTATAAGTAATTTCTTTTCGAATAGAGCTAGGTATGCCTTTTTCCATTTCTAGATTAAGTGAGAAAGCTATAATTTCTCCCTGAGGTTGAACTACCCAGCCTGTAAACCAACCAACTTCTGGGTCAACATCCCATCCCCAACCACTTTTGGCATAAATTTTTCGTCCATTTTTTTCTTCAATGAACACCATAGATTGAACTTGTTCTTGTACATTTTTGCTAAAGGGAAGAGTTTTGTTGGCTAATTTATAAGCAAACTGTACTTCTTGTTGAGGTGTAATTTTAAGTGGGCCAACAAGCCAAAAATTATCTACTTTTGAACCAATATCAGCATTACCGAAACCAATGCGTTTTACCTCTTTAGACATAAGATCAAGGCCAATTCGTCGAGCTAGTTCCTGATAAACTGGAATAGCAGAAGCTTTCATAGCATCGCCTAATGTCATGTCTTTTTCCCAATCGGGAAATAAACGCTTTTGCCCATCCCATTTAAACACTTCAGTTGGCGTTGCTTTATGATGCTCAAGTCCAATCAAAGCATTTACCATTTTAAAGGTAGAGGCGGGAACATATTCGGTTGATGCTCTTTTAAGATCATTGCCATAGACTTCCTCTGTTCGCCCATGTTTTATAACTAAAACACCTGTAGTTTGTGCTTGATCAAACAACGATTTAATTTTCTCTGAGTTTTTATTGGTAGAAATTGACTGTATTTGATGTTGTTCTACCGTATTAAAAGAACATGCAGACAAAAACATCGTACCAATGGCAAAGAAAAGAGCTTTTTTAGTCATGAGTTTATGTGGGTTTAAAAGAATTATTCTTTAATTTAACTTGAATAGAGGTACTTTTAGATAGAGAAAATGTAAGTTATTTAGGAAATTCTATATCTATGCACTACTTTTTAAAATTTTATAAAACAACTATATAAATAAAGGAATATATCTAATTTTTCTAAGAACCTAAGTTTTCAACTAGACTAAAAAACAGCTTTCTTGAAGGACTTTTCGTTTAACTAGAGTAAAAAAATTAAAATCTAATTGAAGTCGCACTTGATAAACTTGATACAGCACTCATTAATAATAAAGCATGTTTGTTTTTATCGAGTTAAAATCAAATGTACTCTAGTATTGCAGACTCTGGCTGTTTCGATAGGGTTGGGGCAAATAAACTGCAATGAATTTTCTTTTTGAGATAGATAAAGTTT
>ERZ941706.92-NODE-92-length-31758-cov-13.602751_pt1 | contig 31758 bp, 24 predicted proteins | sample MGYA00521232_ERZ941706 | MGnify/ENA primary metagenome ERZ941706 (study PRJEB32759, sample SAMN07749893) | skin metagenome | biome: transportation; feature: city; material: polyester macromolecule | host: Homo sapiens | place: Hong Kong:ER line | collected...
TGCGGGCCGCAGCTGAGGTCAGCTGCGGCCCGCACTCGTCGTCAGGGCTGGGTTCAGTAGCCCTTGAGGACCGCACGGCCCATGACGAGACGCTGGATCTGGTTGGTGCCTTCGTAGATCTGCGTGATCTTCGCGTCGCGCATCATGCGCTCGACGGGGAAGTCCTTGACGTAGCCGGCGCCGCCGAGCAGCTGGACGGCGTCGGTCGTCACCTCCATCGCGACGTCGGAGGCGAAGCACTTCGCGGCGGCGCCGAAGAACGACAGGTCGGCGTCCTGACGCTCCGACTTCGCGGCCGCGACGTAGACCATCTGACGGGCCGTCTCGACCTTCATCGCCATGTCGGCGAGCATGAACTGGATGGCCTGGAACTCGGCGATGGCCTTGCCGAACTGCTGACGCTCCTTGACGTAGCCGACGGCGTAGTCGAGCGCGCCCTGCGCGATGCCGACGGCCTGCGCACCGATCGTCACACGCGTGTGGTCGAGGGTGCGCAGCGCGATCTTGAGGCCCTCGCCCTCGGCGCCGACGATGCGGTCGGCGGGGATGCGGCAGTTGTCGAAGTGCAGCTCACGCGTCGGCGAACCCTTGATGCCGAGCTTGCGCTCGGGCTCACCGAAGCTGAAGCCCTCGTCGCTCTTCTCGACGACGAACGCGGAGATGTTGCGCCCGCGCTCACCGTCGGGGTCGGTGACGGCGAGGACCGTGTAGAACTCGGATTCGCCGGCGTTCGTGATCCACGACTTCTGGCCGTTGAGGACGTAGTGGTCGCCGTCGCGCTTGGCCTTCGTCTTCATCGACGCGGTGTCGGAACCGGCCTCGCGCTCGGACAGACCGTAGGAGAACATCGCCTCACCGGAGGCGAGCTTCGGTAGGTATTTCGCCTTGATCTCCTCGCCGCCGCCGAGGATGACGGGCATGGAGCCGAGCTTGTTGACGGCTGGGATGAGCGAGGAGCTCGCGCAGACGCGGGCCACCTCCTCGATGACGATGCACGTGCCGAGGGCGTCGATGCCCATGCCGCCGTACTGCTCGTCCACGTGCGGCGCCTGCATGCCGGCCTCTATCAGGGCGTCGAGGGCCTCCTGCGGGAAGCGCGACTTGTCGTCGACGTCGGCCGCGTGCGGCGCGATCTTGTTCTCGCAGACGGGGCGGATGGCCTCGCGGAGCGCCTCGTGCTCCTCGGAGATCTTGTAGAGGTCGAAGTCAGGGTTAGCAGCCATACCGGCATGCTACCCGCCAGTACGTCGCGGCGGCAGCCCCTCTCCGTCGATGTTGCCCGGGTTTCGGGGCGCCGGCGCCGCCAGGCCCGGGCAACATCGGGGCACTCAGGCCTGACGTTCGGCGACCTCGCGCCGCAGCGCCTCGCCCTTGGCGTGGGCCTCGTCGCGCAGGCTCGCCTGGAACTGCATCATCTGGGCGGCGATGCGACACGCCTCGTCCGAGTCACCGACGCCGAGGATGCGCGCCGCGAGCAGGCCCGCGTTGCGCGCACCACCGATCGAGACCGTCGCGACCGGCACGCCGGCGGGCATCTGGACGATCGACAGCAGCGAGTCCATGCCGTCGAGGTGTTTCAGCGGCACGGGCACCCCGATGACGGGCAGCGTCGTGACCGACGCGAGCATGCCCGGCAGGTGCGCCGCTCCCCCGGCGCCGGCGATGATGACGCGCAGGCCGCGCTCCGCGGCGCGGGTGCCGTACTCGACCATCTCGTGCGCCATGCGGTGCGCCGAGACGACGTCGGCCTCGTAGCCGATGCCGAACTCGTCGAGGACATCGGCGGCCGCGGACATCGTCGGCCAGTCCGAGTTGCTGCCCATGACGAGCCCGACGACGGGCGCCTTCGCCGGCTGCGTCGCGCTCGTGGGGGTCGTCGAGCTCGTGGCCGGGGTCGCCGAACCCGCAGCGTTCGTCGTCACGTCGGGGGTGGTCGCGTCGCTCATTCGGTCACCGTTCCTTGGAGGTAGTCACAGGCGTGGCGGGCTCGTGCGCGCAGGCCGACGAGGTCGTCGCCGAAGACGTTGACGTGCCCGATCTTGCGGCCGGGGCGCACACCCTTGCCGTAGAGGTGAATCTTGAGGCCGGGATCACGTGCCATGAGGTGCTTGTAGGTGGGGTACAACTCCTCGTACTCGCCGCCGAGCACGTTGCCCATGACCGTCCACGGTGCCCGCGCGCGCGTGTCGCCGAGGGGCAGGTCGAGGACGGCGCGTAGGTGCTGCTCGAACTGACCGGTGACGGAGCCGTCCATCGACCAGTGTCCCGAGTTGTGCGGGCGCATCGCGAGCTCGTTGACGACGAACTCGCCGCCGCCGAGGTCGAACAGCTCGACGGCCATGACGCCCGTGACGTCGAGTTCGCGCGCGATCGTGATGGCGGCGGAGGTGATGCGTTCGGCAGCGTCGTCGCTCAGGTCCGGGGCGGGGGCGAGGACCTCGGTGCAGATGCCGTCGACCTGAACGGTCTCGACGACGGGCCACACGGCGACCTGGCCGCTCGGGCTGCGCGCGATCATGACGGCGATCTCCCGCTCGAACGCGACGGCCTCCTCCGCGAGCAGCGGCGCGCCGTCAGCCTGCGCGAACCAGGCGTCCGCGTCGTCGGGGGTGCGCACGAGCATGACGCCCTTGCCGTCGTACCCGCCCGTCGGGGTCTTGAGCACGAGCGGCCAGCCGTGCTGTTCGCCGAACGCGCTCAACTCGTCGCTCGTGGAAACGGGAGCCCAGGCGGGGCACGGCACGTCGAGGTCGCTGAGGCGCTGACGCATCGCGAGCTTGTCCTGGGCGAAGCGCAGCGCACTCGGGCGCGGGTGCAGCGCGACGCCGTCGGCCTCGAGCGCAGCGAGCACGTCGGCGGGCACGTGCTCGTGATCGAACGTCACGACGTCGCACCCGCGTGCCCACTCGCGCACCTGCTCGGCGTCGCGGTAGTCACCGACAGGCGCATGCGGGACGACGAGCGCCGCTGCGGCGTCGTCGGATTCGGCGAAGACGGACAGCGTCAGCGCGAGCTCGGCCGCGGGGGCGGCACACATGCGGGCGAGCTGGCCGCCGCCGATGATGCCGACGACGGGAAATCCGCCCGGCGCGCGGCGCGCCTCGCGGGCGGGCTGGGTGTCGGGCGTCGCAGCGTCCGGCTCGGTGGCGTTGCGCGCATGGGGCTGGGGTTGGTTCACGCGCCAAGATTATCCGGCGGATTCGTCACGCGCGTGGCGCGGTCGTCAGGCGGGCGTCGCCGGGTGGGCGAGGCCCACCCCCACCGACTCGAGGGCCTCGCCCTCGCGCCGCGTCAGGACGAAGCCCGCGCCGCGCACCGTCTCGATCTGCCACTGCCCGCCCGTCGCGACCCGCAGCTTGGGGCGCAGCTTGGCGATGTGCATGTCGACCGCCTTGGGTGTGCCACGCCACTGGCCCGTCCACAGCGCCGCCTCGAACTCTGCGCGACTGACGACGTCATCCCGCCCGACGAGCACCCCCATGACGATGGCTTCCTTCGCGGTCATCACCGCCCGCCCGCTGGCGCCGACGAGCTCGCGCCGCGCCGCGTCCACGTGGGGTGGGCTCCCCTCGACGGCGTTCGCCACCAGCCGCGGTGCGCCCTGCGCCCGGTTGACCCGGCGCACCGCGGCGCTGACCCGCGCTTCGAGCTCCGCCGGCGTGATCGCGCACGAGATGACGTCGTCGGCCCCCGCGTCGAGCAGCGCGACGGTCGCGGCCGCGCGTTCGACGTCCCCGACGAGCGCCGCGTCGTCGAGCACAGCGACGAACGCCACACCCGGATGCCGGCGGGAAGAGGTGCGCACGGCGGCGGCGCTCTCGCGCACCCCGTCGGGCGCGGCCGTGGCGCAGCCGCCCAGGTCGGCGTCGCCGTCGACGCGGCGGCAGTTCGCCGCGAAGACGATGCACGCGGTCGCCGTTCCGACGGATTCGGGCGTCACGGTCTCGAGCGTGCCCTCCACGGTGCGGACCGAGAGGTGTGCTGCGTGGCTCATGCGCATGAGAGCCGTGTCGTCGCCGAAACCCCCGCGGGCGACCAGGACGTCGTTCATGAGCACGACTATAGGCAGCCCGGCATACCCTGCGGTGCCTTGCGGACCGACGAATTGTCAGTTGCCCATCCAGCCGACTTGACAGAAATGTATACAGCAGGGCTTTGTCGCCGAATCGTCACCTGGCGTTCACCCGCAGGCGTCCGACGCCCGATCCGTCCAGCAGGATTCGTCCTGAGCAGAGTGCTTCAGAAAGGTCCGTCAGAGCAGGATCCAGGCCGCGCTGAGGCCGATACCCGCGAGTTCCAACGGTTCGTGCGCGCGAAGCGTCGACTCCGGGTCGTGACGCAGCGCGTCGGCCGTCGCCTCGTCGACGAGGATCTGACTCGCCGCGGCGGCGTTCGTCAGGCGTGCGGCGCGGTTGACCGTCGTGCCGTAGATGTCGCCGAGACGCGCGAGCACGCGACCCGTCGACAAGCCCACGCGCATCTGTGGCAGCAGGTCGTCGACCTCCGACATCTCCTTGAGCGCACGCGCGATGCGCGAGGCGCCCTCCGGGTCCTGGTGCGAGAAGAGGATCTCGTCACCGACCGTCTTGACGACGGCGCCCCCGTGCTCGCTGACGATGTCCGAGGCGACCGCCTCGAACCGCGTGACGAGCGCCGCGAGATCACTCTCGCTGAGCTGACGCGCGAGGCGCGTGAAGGAGACGAGGTCGGCGAAACCGACGGTGCGCACGACACCGAGGTGCGTCTCGGGCTGCGCATCGGCCAGCAGGCGCGCGAGGGCGACGCCGACGTTGCGGCGCCACACGTAGAGGAGCAACGGCTCGAGGTCGTCGACGAGGCTCGCCATCTCCTCCGCTGCGGCGCGGGCGAGGGGCTTGCCGCCGCGCGGGCCGCCGTCACGCTGCGCGAGCATGTCGACGACGAGTTGCACCTGCCACATCGCGAGTCGATCGGTCGTGCGCCCCAGCGCACGCGCCAGCCCGAGGAGGGTGTCGACGTCGAGATCGTGCGCGGCCGTCATCGCGGACACCGCGCGCAGGGCGTCGAGGTCGGTGTCGGTGAACGCGACGTCCGCCTCACGCGAGTTGGCGAAACCGAGAGCGCGCCACACGCGACGGGTGTCGTCGGCGTCGACCCCGGCGTGCGTCGACAGGTCACGGCGCTTGTAGCGGCGCGGCGCGCCCATGAGGCGTCGCTCGACCGCGTCGATGAACATCGAATCGTCGGAATCGAGGTGGGACACCGGGTCAGCCATCACGTCTCGCCTTCTGCCTCGTACCGATCACTCGTCGGCGTTCCGCCCGCGTCGCTCGCCGGCCTCCGCGCGGCCGCCCAGGCGGGCATGCACGACGTCCGCCACCGAGTACGCCATCGTAGGCGCTGAGCCTGGACGCGCACCGGGAACGGTCGTCACGAGCCGCCCGCCGTCGTCGATGCCGACGCCTCGCCGCCGCGCCACCTTGCCGTCGGGGGTGTGCACGTCGACGAGGCTGCCGATCGTGCGACAGTGTCGACGCACGCTCTCGCGGGCGGCCGCGAGCGCCACGGGTTCGCACCAGGCACGCGCGGCACGGGCGACGTGCGCAGCGACGGCCGCGAGCACCTCGTCACGCGCGGCGTCCAACCCGACGAGTGACGTCGACGTCGCCGTGTCGACGGGCAACTCGCCGCGCTGCTGAGCCACGTTCACCCCGACGCCCGCGACGACGAGGTTGCCCGACGCCACCTGACACAGGACGCCGGCGACCTTGCGCCAGTCGCCGCTCGCCCCGCCGGTGCCCGGGCCGGCGTCGGCGCCGCTCTCGTCGCCGTCGTCATCCCACACCAGGACGTCGTTGGGCCACTTCGTGACGAACTCGACGTCCGCCCCGCGCTCGTCGGCCAGCTGCGCGAGGGCGGCGCGCACGGCGTCACCGACGAACAACGGCACCCAACCCCACGTCGCCGCGTCCCGTGGCAGCGGCAGCGTCATCGAGACGGTGACGGCGGCGCCCGCGGGCGTCACCCAGGCCCGATCGAGGCGTCCGCGCCCGGCGCGCTGGCGATGGGCGGCCACGAGGTGCCAGCGCTCGGCGGTGTCGAGGGCGACCACATTCGTCGAATCGACCTCGTCGAACAGGTCGACGCGAGCCCACCCGTCGGCACGCAGATCCCGCGCCATCCCTGGCGAAAAGGCTACTGACGAGTTCGTGTTCGAGGTCACGTGACAAGGTTAGGCTGTCGCCCATGACGCTCGACGACGTGCCCCCGGACACCTGCCTCGATCTGCACACCACGGCCGGAAGGTTGAAGGATCTGGCGAACCGCACGGAGGAGGCGGTGCACGCCGGTTCGGCCCGCGCGGTGGAGAAGCAGCACGCCAAGGGCAAGCTGACGGCTCGTGAGCGCGTCGAACGGCTGCTCGACGAGGGCTCGTTCGTCGAACTCGACGCCCTCGCGCGTCACCGCTCGACGCAGTTCGGGCAGGACAAGAACCGCCCCTACGGTGACGGCGTCGTCACCGGCTACGGCACGGTCGACGGGCGCACGGTCTGCGTGTTCAGTCAGGACTTCACGGTCTTCGGCGGCTCCCTCGGCGAGGTCTTCGGCGAGAAGATCTGCAAGGTCATGGATCTCGCGATGAAGCTCGGCGCACCCGTCATCGGCATCAACGACTCGGGCGGCGCGCGCATCCAGGAGGGCGTCGTCGCGCTCGGTCTCTACGCCGAGATCTTCCGTCGCAACGTGCACGCGAGCGGTGTCATCCCGCAGATCTCGCTCGTCATGGGCCCCTGCGCCGGTGGCGCCGTCTACTCCCCCGCGATCACCGACTTCACCGTCATGGTCGATCAGACGTCGCACATGTTCATCACCGGCCCTGACGTCATCAAGACGGTGACGGGTGAGGACGTCGGCTTCGAGGAGCTCGGCGGCGCGCACACGCACAACTCGCGCTCCGGCGTCTCGCACTACATGGCGAGCGACGAGGACGACGCGATCGAGTACGTCAAGGCGATGCTCGGCTACCTGCCGAGCAACAACATGGACCCGGGGCCCTCGTTCGAGGTCACCGCCGACCTCGAGATCACCGACGCCGACCGCGCGCTCGACACGCTCGTGCCCGATTCGGCGAACCTCGCCTACGACATGAACGACGTCATCGCCGCCGTCGTCGACCCCGCGGATCCTGACGATGCGGGCTCCGGCCCCGACTTCCTCGAGGTGCAGCCGCTGTTCGCACCCAACATCATCTGCGGGCTCGCGCGCGTCGAGGGGCACAGCGTCGGCATCGTCGCGAACCAGCCGGCTCAGCTCGCCGGCACGCTCGACATCAACGCGAGCGAGAAGGCGGCGCGTTTCATCCGCTTCTGCGACTCGTTCAACATCCCGATCCTCACGCTCGTCGACGTGCCCGGCTTCCTGCCCGGTACCGACCAGGAGTGGGGCGGCATCATCCGCCGTGGCGCGAAGCTGCTCTACGCCTACGCGGAGGCGACGGTGCCGCTCGTCACCGTCATCACGCGCAAGGCGTACGGCGGTGCGTACGACGTCATGGGGTCCAAGCACCTCGGCGCCGACATCAACCTCGCGTGGCCGACGGCGCAGATCGCCGTCATGGGTGCGCAGGGCGCGGCCAACATCGTGTACCGCAAGGAGCTGACGGCGGTCGCCGAGAACGGCAGCGCCGAGGACGTCGAGAAGCGTCGCGCGCAGCTCATCGCCGAGTACGAGGACACGCTCGCCAACCCGTACATCTCAGCCGACCGCGGCTACGTCGACGCGGTCATCCCGCCGCACGAGACGCGCGTCCAGGTCGTCAAGGCGCTGCGGGCGCTGCGTCACAAGCGCGAGGACCTGCCGCCCAAGAAGCACGGAAACATCCCGCTGTGAGCGAGGCGACCGAGAGCCCGCGCCCGACGATCCGGTTCGTCAGCGGCGCGCCGACCGACGAGGAGATCGCCGCCGTCACTGCTGTCGTCCTGGCGCGAGCGGCTGCGGCGTCGGGCACTGAATCACCCGCCCCGGTGCGTTCCATGTGGGGACGCCCCGCGCACGTCCGCCACGCCCGTCCGCGCAGTTGGGCCGAATCGCGCCTGCCGCGCTGAGGCTCGCCTTCGGCGGATGATCGTTGCCCGGAATCGCGTCAGAGGTGACGCGATTGCGGGCAATGATGCTCAGCGCAGCTTGGCTTCGAGCTTGGCCTGGTAGCGCGGCGCCAGCACGCCGGCCGCGACGACGCGTTCGATGATCGCGCGGGCACCGCCGGTGTAGGCGCGGAACACGTCGACGACGGTGACGCCGTGCTCGGGCACGTCGACGACGTCGACCATGTCGCCCGCCGTGATCGTCCCGGGCTCGACGACGCGGGTGTACGCGCCGGGCCGTCCGTGGTCGGTGAAGCGCTTGACCCAGCGCGGCTCGTCGATCGCCCAGGCGAAGGTTCGGCAGGGAACGCGGGGGCCGGTCACCTCGAGCAGCGCCGTGCCCATGCGCCAGCGGGTGCCGATGACGGCGTCGTCGACGCGGACGCCCCGCGTCGTGACGTTCTCGCCGAAGGCCCCGTCGGGAATCGAACGCCCCAGCTCGGCGCCCCAGTGGTCGAGCTCCTCACGCGCGACCACGTACACCGCCTGCTCGCTGCCCCCGTGATGCTCGAGATCACCGACGTGGTCACCGCTGACGCCGCTGCGCCCACCCGCCTCGCGCGGGCCGGGGTCGGCGACGCCGATGCTCGCGACGGGTCGCTTGCGCATCCCCGTGAGGTGCTTCTTCGCATCCCACACCTCTGGTCGGCCGATCTGGACACCGACGACGACGAGCTCTCCACCTGCGGTGGGTGACGTGGCGTCGGCCCGCGCCGCTGAGGTGGAAGCCAAGTCCGTGGACGCCGCGGTGGAGCTCGCGGACTCCGCCGAGCCGGATGTCGGTGACGCGGCCGTCGTCGCGGTGGATTTCGCCTGCTCCTCCGAGCCCGATGCCGAGGCCTCGGCCGACGCCCTCTGCCCCGCTGCCGCTGCCTTCACCGCACCCGCCGCAGCGGGCCGGGCGTCAGGATCGGGGTGAGATGGACTCATCGGCGGCGTCGTCATGGGCGTCAATGTACTTGCGCGCTGTGACGTGCGTCGCGTTGGATCGGTACATGAGCACCTCGAGCGAGCCCCGCGCCACGACCCGTCTCGACGAGATCGCGGACGGCTACCTCGACGCGTCCGTCGCGCTGTCGCCGATCGAGGCAACGGCGCTCGGCATCCCGGGCCAGGATCATCTGCTCGACGACTTCTCCCCCGACGGCTACGCGGCCGCGTCCGATCTGCGTCGCTCGACGTTGTCGGCGCTGCGCACCGCGTCGGCGCAGGACGACGTGGACGCCGTGACGCTCGCCGCGCTGCAGGAGCGCCTCGAGCTCGCCGAGGAGATCCACGACGCCGGCTACGACCTCGCCGACCTCAACGTCATCGCGTCGCCGCTGCAGATGATGCGCGACACCTTCGACCTCATGCCGACCGACAGCGACGAGGACTGGGAGACGATCGCGCACCGGCTGCGCGCCGTCCCCGAGGCGCTCGACGGGTGGTTCGCGTCGCTCGATCACGCCGCGTCGCAGGGCATCGTCGCGGCGCAGCGCCAGATCGAACGCTGCAGCGAGCAATGCGCCGAGCACGGCGGACGCGACGGGTACTTCCTCTCGCTCGCCGAGCGCGCCGCCGTCGAGGGTGGTGGCGATGCCAGCGCGGTGCAGGACGAGGTGCGCGAGGCTGCCGCGCTCGCCGCGCGGGCCTACGCCGACGCAGGGGCGCGGCTGCGCGACGAACTGCTGCCGCGCGCGCCCGAGCACGACGGGGTGGGGCGTGAGCGGTACGCGCTGCACAGCCGCGAGTTCCTCGGCGCGCGAGTCGACCTCGAGGAGACCTACCGCTGGGGTCAGGACGAACTCGCGCGCATCACCGACGAGATGTCGCGCCTCGCCGAACGCATCGCGCCCGGCGCCGGCGTCAAGGGCGCGATGGCCGCCCTCGACGCCGACGACGCGTACGCCCTGCACGGCACCGACGCGCTGCGCGCCTGGATGCAGGCGAGCGCCGACGCCGCCGTCAGCGCTCTGGCGGACACGCACTTCGACATCCCCGACCCGGTGCGTCGCATCGAGTGCATGATCGCGCCCACGTCGTCGGGCGGCATCTACTACACCGGCCCGAGCGAGGATTTCTCCCGCCCCGGACGCATGTGGTGGGCGGTGCCGAAGGGCGTCGAACGGTTCGGCACGTGGCGCGAACTGACGACCGTCTACCACGAGGGCGTCCCCGGCCATCACCTGCAGATCGGGCAGACGATGTACCGCTCGGGCCTGCTCAACCGGTGGCGCCGCATGGGGTCGTGGACATCCGGGCACGCGGAGGGCTGGGCCCTGTACGCCGAGCGCCTCATGGACGAGCTCGGCTTCCACACGGACGACGCCACCCGCCTCGGCATGCTCGACGGGCAGTCGCTGCGCGCCGCGCGCGTCATCGTCGACATCGGCGTGCACTGCGGTTTCGAGGCTCCCGCCGAGGTTGGTGGGGGCGCCTGGACGTACGACAAGGCGTGGGCATTCCTGTCGGCGCACGCCGACATGGCCGAGGGCTTCCTGCGCTTCGAGCTCGACCGCTACCTCGGCTGGCCGGGGCAGGCGCCGTCGTACTCGATCGGCGAGCGCCTGTGGCTGTCGCTGCGCGAGGAGACGCGTCGTCGCGAGGGCGCAGCCTTCGACCTCAAGGCCTTCCACCGTCGCGCCCTCGACATCGGCGGCGTCGGCCTCGACGTCCTGCGCGACGCCATCCTCGCCCCCTGACCCACCTGCGATTCCTCTCCACCTTCGCGATTCGCGTCCCCATCGGCGAACCGCGTCCACCTTCGCGCCTCTGAGCGAATGTGGACGAAAAACGCAGATGAGGACGGGAATCGCAGATGGGGCGGGCCCCATGCGTGCCTGACGGGGTGGGAGCGGGGGCGCCGGTAGGCTGGCGCAAGCCGATGTCCCCAACCTTCGGAGCGCTACGCCACCATGTCGCCCACCCAGTCGAGCCTCGCCACGACCTCGCCCTACTCGATCGTCGCCGTCGACGCTGACGAGTTCGTCCGGACGATCCACGACGCGGGCGCGCGCGTGCCCGTCGAGCAGTCGCCCGAGTGGGCGCGCTACGACGATTCGCTGCCGGGCCGCCGTCACTGGCGCTACCTGCTCGTCCACGACGCCGCGGGCGCCCACGTCGCCGCACTGAGCCTGACGGAGTTCGCCGGCCGCGCGCTCGTGCAGCTGTGGGGCAAGTTCGCCCCGATCTGGCTGACGCACGCGGCGCCCAGCGCCGCTGACGAGCGCGCCCTGCGCGACGCCCTGGCCGCGTACGTCAAGGCCGAGCACCCCAGGGCGGCACTCGTCCGCCTGCACGCCACGCACGCGGCGCCCGACCTCACCGAGCCGCTCACCGAGGTCTTCTACGACCGTACGCTCGTGCTCGACCTCTCGCTCAGCGAGGACGAGCTGATGGCGTCGATGTCGAAGAACGGCCGCCGTGACCTGCGGTACGGGCTCAAGAACGACGCCCTGGTCTTCACCGACGAGACGGGCATCAGCGAACAGGACTTCGCCGAGCAGGTCTTCCCCGTCTTCACCGAGACCGCCGAACGCGGCCACTTCGACCTGCGTCCCGCGCAGTTCTACTTCAACATGCTCTCCCAGCTCGGCCCCGACATCTGCCGCCTCTACACGGTGCGAGACACCTCTGCGGGCGGCGCCGTCGTCGCGTGGGCGCTCGTCACCATCTATGACGGCGAGGCGCGCTACTTCTACGCCGCGACGAGCGCGGCCGCCCGCAAGAGCTTCGCTGCCAACCGCATGGTCTGGGAGTGCATGCTCGCGGCGAAGAGCCGCGGCGCGTCGACGTTCGACTTCATGGGTCTTGGCAGCGACCGCGCGCCCGCGCTCAGCTCGCTCGACGGTTTCAAGCTCAAGTTCGGCAAGGACGGCGCGCGTGACGTCCCGGGCCCGTGGGATCTCGTCGTGCGCCCGCAGGTGCTCTCCGCGTACCGTGCGTCGACGAAGGCCAAGGCCCTCGTGCGTGACGCCCGCAGCAAGGGTCCGAGCACCGTTCGCAGCCTGCCGTCGCGGACGATGCGCACCGCCTCGTCCGCCGCCACCGCCCTCGCCGCGAAGGTCGCCGGCCCCGCACGCGGTGCGACGCCGGGTCAGGGCGGCACTCCCGCGGTGCTGCCGGTCGTGCTCGACTTCACCCTCTCCGGCTACGCCCTGGCGCGCGCGTTCCACGAGCGTTACGGCCTGACGAGCGTCCTCGTCGTCCCGTTCACGACGGGCGCGACGGCCGACTCAACGCTGTTCCACGACACGCGAGAACTCGGGTTCGCCGCGATCAACGACCACGACCTCGTCCTCGCCGAGATCCGCCGTATCGCCGCTGAGAACCCCGATCTGACGATCATTCCGCTGACGAACAACGACGGCTACGTGCAGTCGTTGTCGGCGAAGCGCGACACGCTCGGCACCAACGTCGTCGTGCCACACGAGAGCCCCGCGATGCTCGAGCGCATCTCCGACAAGAACCACTTCAACGCCGTCTGCGCCGAGGCGGGCGTCGCGACGCCGGGCACCGTCGTCCTCGACTTCGCCACCGGGCGCCCGAGCGCCGACGACGTCACCTTCCCCTACCCGATCATCGTCAAGCCCGCCGATTCGGCACTGCACAACGCCTTGTCGATGCCGGGCAAGAAGAAGCTGTACGAGGTCGACTCGCGCGACGAGCTCGACGCGCTCATCACCCGCCTCGTCGACGCGGGCTTCACCGGCGAGATGCTCGCGCAGGATCTCATCCCCGGCGACGAGATCCTGTCGGTCACGATGTACCGCGCGAAGAACGGCGAGATCACGCTGGCGCGCACGTCGCGGGTGCTCCTGCAGGATCCGCGCCCGGCCTACCTCGGCATCCCCGACGTCCAGGTCGTGCAGGACATGCCCGACGTCGTCGAAGCCTCGCGCCGCATCCTCGAGACGGCCGACTATCACGGCTTCGCCAACCTCGACGCCATCCGCGACCCGCGTGACGGTTCCGTCAAGTTCTTCGAGGTCAACCCGCGCTACGGACGCAACTGCTACTACGCCACCGGTTCGGGGGCGAACGTCGCCGAGCAGCTCGTCAGCGACCTCGTCGAGAACTCCCCCGTCACCGCGCCGGCGCCGTCCGACGACCTCGTCTACACCGTCCTGCCGCCGCAGACCATCGCGCGTCTGCTGCCGAAGGGCGCAGAGCGCGACGCCGCCGCGGCGCTCGTCAAGCGCGGACGCTGGGCCGACCCGCTCAAGTACGACGGGGAGCGCAACCCGAAGCACAAGGCGTACGCGCAGATCGCGGCGTGGAACCACGTGCGCGCCTACCGCGGCGCGCCGCGCATCATCGGGGGCTGACGCCGCACGCAGTCTGTCGCTCACCCACTCGCCGCCCGGTCGAGCCCGGCATCGGTCCTCACTGATGCCGGGCTTCGTCATGCTCGCGCCGGCCGCGCCACAACCCTCCCCGTCCGAGACGCAACGAGAGCTGCATCACGTCGATGTGACCTGCATCATGTACAGTTTGGTCTGACCAATAATGGTCCGACCAAAGCTGAGCCAGCCTCCCCACCCCCGCAAGGAGTCCGCGTGATCACCTACACCGCGACCCCCGACGCCGTCGGCGACAGCCTGGCGCTGTCCGCTCTCGTGGGCTCGTTGCCCCTCCTCACGTTCTTCGCGATGCTGTTGATCGCCAAGGCCAGCGCCTACGTCGCTGGCCTCGCGAGCCTCGTCGTCTCGCTCGTCATCGCCGTCGTCGCGTTCGGCATGCCGACACACCTCGCCCTGCTGTCGGCGACACAGGGCGCCGTCTACGGTCTCGTGCCGATCGTGTGGATCGTCGTCATGGCGCTGTGGTTCTACCGGGTCACCGTCATCTCGGGCCGCTTCAACGACCTGCGCTCGATCTTCGACGCGATCGGCGGCGGCGACATTCGCATCCAGGCCATGCTCATCGCGTTCTGCTTCGGCGGCCTTCTCGAGGCCCTCGCCGGGTTCGGCGCGCCGGTCGCCATCACGGCGACGATGGTGCTCGCCCTCGGGCTCAAGCCGCTCAAGACGGCCGTCGTGTGCCTCATCGCGAACACGGCGCCGGTGGCGTTCGGCGCCGTCGCCATCCCGATCACGACCGCCGGCAACCTGACGGGCCTCGACCCCGCGCACATCGGTGCCGTCGTCGGCCACCAGGCACCGTTCTTCGCGATAGCCGTTCCCTTCTTCCTCATGATGATCATCGACGGCAAGCGCGGGCTCGTCCAGGCGTGGCCCGCTGCGCTCGTCACCGGTGGCGCGTTCGCGATCGCGCAGTGGTGGTGTTCGACGTACTTCTCGTACGAGTTGACGGACGTCGTCGCCTCGCTCGTCGGGCTCGCGGCCGCCATCGTCCTGCTGCGCTTCTGGAAGCCCAAGGGCGCCGACGACGTGCGTCGCAGCCTCGACATCGAAGCGCCCGTTCCCGCCGAGGCGCTCAGCGCCTCCCGCATCTGGATGGCCGTGCTGCCCTATCTGCTCGTCGTCGTCGTGTTCGGCATCGCGAAGCTGTGGAAGCTGGGCGTCGACATCCCTGCGAAGCTCAGCGCCACCGACGTCAAGATTCCCTGGCCGGGCCTCAACGGTGAGCTCGTCAACGCCAAGGGCAAGTCGATCTCCTCGACCGTCTACACGCTGCAGTGGCTGTCGAGCCCGGGCACGCTGCTGTTCCTCACCGGGCTCATCGTCGCGATCGTCTACTCCCTGCGTGACGGCGGCGGCCGCTTCCCGCTCACGCTGGGTGAGGCGTTCAAGGAGATCGGGCGTTGCTTCTACACGATGCGCTTCTCGGCACTGACGATCGCGTCGGTGCTCGCGCTCGCCTACGTCATGAACTTCTCCGGCCAGACCATCGCGATCGGCACGTTCGTCGCCGGGCTGGGCGCGTGGTTCGCGTTCCTGTCGCCCGTGCTCGGCTGGGTCGGCACCGCCGTCACCGGCTCGGACACCTCGGCGAACGCCCTGTTCTCGACGCTGCAGCAGACGGCCGCGGAGAAGGCCGGGCTCGACCCGCACCTCATGACGGCGGCCAACACCTCCGGTGGGGTCGTCGGCAAGATGATCTCGCCGCAGTCGCTGGCCATCGCGGCGACAGCCGTCGGCCTGCAGGGCAAGGAGTCGAAGATCTTCCGCGCCGTCGTGCTGTGGTCGCTCGGCATGCTGCTCGTGCTGTGCACGCTCGTCTACCTGCAGGCGCACGCCCTGTCGTGGATGCTGCCCTGAGTCAGCTCACCCTCTGACGCCCCGCATGACGGGCGGACGCATTCGGCGGTCCGCTCGTCATCCGCGACAATGTCGACGTGCACATCGCTCTCCCCATCTTTCTGCTCGTCGCGACGACGATCAGTGTCTCCGTCCTCGCGCGCCGCGTCGGCCTGTCCGCGCCGCTGCTGCTCGTCGCCATCGGCGCGGTGGCGTCGTACCTGCCGCAGGTCCCCGAGGTCCACGTCGACTCCGAAGTGATCCTGCTCGGGTTCCTGCCGCCACTGCTGTACGCGACGGCGATCCGCACCTCGATCATCGATCTCAAGCGCGACGTGTTCCAGATCGTCCAGCTGTCGATCCTGCTCGTCCTCGTGACGGCGTTCGCCGTCGGGCTCGTCTCGTGGTGGCTCATGCCCGTCGGGTTCGCCGCCGCGATGGCGCTCGGCGGTGTCGTCGCTCCCCCGGACGCCGTGGCCGCGACCGCCGTCGCCCGCCGCATCGGGTTGCCGCGACGTCTCGTCGCCATCCTCGAGGGCGAGTCGCTCTTCAACGACGCGACGGCCCTCGTCACCGTCGGCACCGCCGTGAGCGCGCTGACGGGGTCGTTCTCGGCGAGCAGGGCCGGCCTCGCCTTCGTCATCGCGGCGCTCGGCGGCATCGTCATCGGTGTCATCGCGTTCTACGTCATCGAGTTCGTGCAGAAGCACATCCGCGACGCCGTGACGAGCGTCGCGATCAGCATCATCACGCCGTGGGTCGCCTACCTCCCGGCGGAGGCGATCAAGGCATCTGGTGTCATCGCCGTCGTCGTCACCGGCGTGCTGCTCGGCTTCAAGGCGCCGTACTACAACACGGCGCAGGCGCGGGTCGCATCGCGGATGAACTGGAATTCGATCCAGTTCCTGCTCGAGAACATGGTGTTCCTGCTCATCGGCCTGCAGGTGTCGATGATCATCGACCAGGTCCAGACGTCGGACCTCGGCCTCGAACGCACCAGCCTGTACGCGGTCGCCGTCCTCGTCACCGTCATGCTCGTGCGGCCGATGTTCATCATCGCTGCGACCTGGCTCGGCAAGGTCTCGCGCTGGGATTCGCGCCCCCTCAGCCTGCGCGAGGGCGCCGTCGCCGGCTGGGCGGGCATGCGCGGAGTGGTGACGCTCGCCGCCGCGTTCCTGCTGCCGCCCGAGACGCCGCACCGCGAGTCGCTCGTCTTCATCGCGCTCGTCGTGACGATCGGCACGCTCGTCATCCAGGGCTTCACCCTCGGCCGCGTCGCCAACCTCATGAAGCTACGCGCGCCCGACCCGCGTGAGGACGCCCTCGCGCGCGCCCAGGTCATGCAGGCCTCCGTCGATGCCGGTGAGGCGGCGATGCGCAAGGCCCTCGCGGACGACCCGGAACTGGCGGACACCCCCGAGGCAATCATCAAGTCGCTGCAGAAGCAGGGCATGCGCCGCGCGAACCTGCAGTGGGAACTGCTCGGCAACAACGACACGATGGGACCGACGCAGCAGTACCGCATCCTGCGTCAGAAGATGATCGACGCCGAACGCGAGAAGGCGCTCGAGATGCGTAACGAGGGCCGCGTCGACCACGAGGTCATCGACAGCATCATGATGCAGCTCGACATCGAGGAGTCGATGATCGTCACCGCCGAGGAGCGCGACGCCGGGCTGCGCGATGCAGGCCCGCTGCTCACGCCGGAGGTTCGTCAGGGCGGCTGCGAACACCTGGAGAAGGCCGCGCGCGACGACGCCTCACCCCAGTCGCACGACGGCTGCCAGGGCTGCCTGGAGGAGGGTCGGACGTGGCTGCACCTGCGCATGTGCACCGAGTGCGGGTACGTCGGCTGCTGCGACTCCTCCGCCGGTCAACACGCGACGAAGCATTTCCGCGCGACCGGTCACCCCGTCATGCGCTCGTTCGAGGCGGGCGAGGAATGGCGCTGGTGCTTCGTCGACAACCTGCCGGGCTGACGGGCGTCCGGCCCGCCTCACCGCGCCGATATTCTTGAGCCCATGACCGTCCTCGTGCTCGCCTCGAAGTCCCCCGCCCGCCTCGCGACCCTGCGCAGCGCCGGCATCGAACCGTTCGTCCTCGTCTCCGACGTCGACGAGGACGCTGCCGTGGTCGCCGCCCGCGCGCAGCACGACGGGCCGGACGAACTCGCCGCCGAGGACGTGGCGCTGCTGCTCGCGAACGCGAAGTGCGAGGCCGTCGCGTCGGTGCTCGCGCAGGACGAGGTTCCGGCCGAGACGCCCGACGCGTTCATCGAGGACGGCGGCATCATCCTGGGGTGCGACTCGGTGCTCGAGTTCGACGGTGCGATCCTCGGCAAGCCCGCGGACGCCGCCGACGCCCGCGCGCGCTGGCACGCGATGCGGGGGCGCAGCGGCACCCTGCACACCGGTCACTGGATCGTCGACGACCGCGTCGAGGGCACCGGCGCGACGTTCGGTGCCGTCTCGTCGACGATCGTCCACTTCGCCGACCTCGACGACGCGGAGATCGACGCCTACGTCGCCACCGGCGAACCGCTGTGGGTGGCGGGCGCGTTCACGATCGACGGCCTCGCGGGCGCCTACGTCGAACGCATCGAGGGCGACCCGCACACCGTCGTCGGCCTCGGTCTGCCGCTGCTGCGCGAGATGCTCGCCGAGATCGGCGTCGCCTGGCACGAGCTGTGGAACATGGCAGCCTGACCTGGCTCGGTCAGCAGGGGCCACCGCACGGGCGCGTGGGGAAACTCTGATCCGTCGCCCTGTCGTCAACCCCTGACGGCGAGAGCTGGCCGCACCGCGTCCGGCACAGGGCGACGCATCGAAAGGCCACTTACGGCCCCCGTGCGCCTGATCACCTGAGACACTGTCAGCGCACGAACTCATGGGGAGGAACACGATGGGCAACTCGCGCGTCGCGGCATCGCTGACGGCACTGACGTGCGCGGCCGCCTTCGCGGCAGCACCGGCGTACGGCGAGGACGCCACGACGAACACATTCGTTCCCGGCGGCCACGCGGTCGAGTTGTCCCTCGCCTCCGGCCAGGGCACGCCGCTGGCGCCGGGGCTGTACTCCTCGACGCTGCCCGTCGACGCGACGTCACGGTACGTCGAGGTCAAGCGCGGCGAGGGCGAGCGCCTCAGCGTCAGCATCAACGGCTCGGCGAGCTGGAAGGGCAACGCGTGGTCCGTCGACTCCGGCTCGCAGGGCCTGCAGCTCACGCTGACGACTGCGGCCGGCGCCACGACATGCGGTTCCGACTCGGATTCGCTGACGAGCAGCGGCACGCCCGGGTTGCTCGCGACGCACGTCGACGTCGACGAGGCCAAGACGGCGCGCACGTCGTCATCGCTCGGTTCGGGCGCTGACGCCTGCCTGGCCGCGACGTCGTATCGGCTCGAGATCAAGCGCACCATCGACGGCGACAACGCCACGCCCATGCCCGTGCAGATCGCCGTGAAGCGCACGCCCCGCGTCAACGGCACCGTCAAGGTGCCTGCGGGCGAGGTGCCCGACATGACGACGCAGGCGCTCGAGGCGTCCACGACGGCGACGGCCGGTGACGGTTTCGCCAGCGCCACGATCCTGCGTCCCGGCGGGTACACGGTGAAGACGCCCATCGGCCGGCGCATGTTCTTCCGCGTGCATCTGTCGTGGGGTCAGCGCATGTCGTTCGGCTGGCAGGCGCCGAAGAACGGCACGACGTACAACCCGTCGCAGGATCTCAACCTGTCGATGCAGATGTTCAACCCCTCCCTCGTCTCCGCGACGCTGTCGGGCGCCGGGACGTCGTCGGGTTACCTGTTCGAGTCGTCGTCGGATTCGGGCTCGAAGGATCTCGGCGTCTACACCGCGCCGATCGACTACGGCAACGCGAACGTCGACTCGAGCGGCTCGGACGCACTGCAGTGGCACAGCGACCCGGGCTGGTACTACGTGGTGCTCGACGTGACGCCGTCGTCGTCGACGCCGAAGCCGAAGCTGCAGGATTCCTCGGAGTTCGACAGTGTCCTGTCCGTGCGCGTCACGGGGACGCCGAACGCGGGCCCGTCGATGGCGGTGCAGCAGCCCGAGCCGGGAAACGTCAGCGGCGTCGGCAAGTCGTCGGCCAACCCGCTGCTGTGGGGCGGCGCTCTCGTCCTCGGCATCGGCGCGGTCGTCGGGCTCGGGTACGTGCTGCGACGCCGCGAGAAGCACTGACGCTCGTCGGACGCCGTCAGACGCACTCGAGCCGTCGCCTGTCGCTGCAGGCCGACGTCTTGGCTGCCCGCGTCCTGCCGGCCGTCGTCAGCCCTGCCAGGAGTACGAGCCGTCCTTCTCGGTGCAGGTGAGGGTCTTGCCGCTCGTCGTCTGGGCGGTCGTGCCGGCGTCGGCGTAGGCGCAGACGCCGCCGGTGTTGGCGAGCTGCGGGTCGTACGCGCCGTCGCCCGCGCCCCACGGCTGCCAGAGCGCGAACGCTGCCGCGATGGCCGCCGCCAGAGCGGCCGGAGCCGCGATCCACGCCTTGACGGCGGGACGACGGCGCACCGCTGCGCCGTCGATGACCGTGGCGGGCGCCGCGGAGGAGTCCGTGAAGCCGTCGAGGGCGCGGGCGGCCGCACCTGCCTCGAGGCGGACGAACTCCCCTGACGTCGTCATCTCGGGCAGGCGGTCGGGGATCGGGCGGGCCGCCCATTCCTGCCAGGCGTTCTCCGGGAGCATGAGCCAGCTGAGGGCGTCGCGCGCGTTGGCGGGCCGCCGGTCGGCGACGGGATCGGCGAGGGCGACGAGCAGGTTCCACAGCGAGTCGGGGATACCCTCGGGGCGCGGGGGCACGTCGTCCTTGCGGACACGGATGCTCGCTCCGGGTTTGATGCCGGTCAGCATGTGCAGGCCCATCATTCCGGCGGAGTACAGATCCTGACGGGGGTCGGGATCGTCGCCCTTGGCCTGCTCAGGCGACATGTAGCCCGGTGTGCCGAGAACCATCTCGTTGCTCGTCAGGCGGGGCGCGTCGACGCTGACGGCGATGCCGAAGTCGGTGATCCACGCGGAGGGGCGGCCCATGCCGGTCGCTTCGAGCAGGATGTTGGCGGGTTTGATGTCGCGGTGCACGATGCCGGCGCTGTGGCAGGCGTCGAGTCCGTCGAGGATCTGGCGCATGAGTTCGGCGACCAGCGGGTAGGGCAGGGCGCCGTTCTCCTTGACGAGTTCGCTGAGCGAGCCACCGTCGATGAGGGGCATCGTGAAGATGACGCGGCCGTCCTCGCCGGCCCAGCCGAGGGGGGTGACGACGTGATTGTGCTCGATGCGCATGCCTTGTTCGCGCATGAAGCGCAGCAGCGATCCGGCGTCGGACTGGCGCAACAGTTTCGCTGCGACGAGGCGGCGCGACTTGTGGTCGTTGACGCGCCACACGGACCCCATGCCGCCCTCACCGATCTGGTCGATGAGTTCGTAGCGTCCAGCGAACATCTCACCCATGGGTTCGTCTGCCTCCCCGCAGCCTGCTCGAATGTGGTCTCAGCTTACGTGACCACAACCAGGAACGAACCCGTGTCGCACCGAGACAGGCCCCCAGGGCCTGGCCGGAAGATGCGGCAGAAAACATTTGATCGATGATGTGACGAAGCCCCACGCGAGCTTGCTCGCGCGGGGCTTCGTCACATCATCGATCAATTCAGGTCGTTCGGGTGCGAGCCGATGCGGCCGTCCTTGTCGTCGAGGTCGCTGATGGCGTGGAGGTCGTCTTCGGTGAGTTCGAAGTCGAGGACGTCGAAGTTCTCGGCGATGCGGGCGGGCGTCACGGACTTGGGGATGACGACGTTGCCGATCTGCAGGTGCCAGCGGATGATGACCTGCGCGACGGTCTTGCCGACGCGTTCGGCGATTCCTTCGAGCACGGGGTTGGTGAGGATGTCGCCGCCCTGGCCGAGGGGGCTCCAGGCTTCGACGACGATGCCGTTGTCGGCGCAGAAGTCACGGACGGCCTTCTGCTGGAACTTGGGGTGCAGTTCGACCTGGTTGATGGCGGGGAACTCGCCGGTCTCGTCCTTGAGGCGCTGCAGGTGCTCGGGTTCGAAGTTGCAGACGCCGACGGCGCGGATCTTGCCGGCGTCGCGCAGTTCGAGCATCGCCTTGAAGGTGTCGACGTAGGTGTCCTTCTCGGGCGTGGGCCAGTGGATGAGGTAGAGGTCGAGCGGCAGGATCGATTCGCCGCCGAGGCGTTCGATGGAGGCGTCGAAGGCCTTCTTCGTCGAGTCGGCCCCCTGGTCGTCGTTCCAGACCTTCGTCGTGAGGAAGATGTCGCTGCGCGGCACGTCGGAGGCGGCGATGCCCTGCCCGACGCCTTCTTCGTTGTCGTAGATGCGGGCGGTGTCGATGCTGCGGTAGCCGACCTTCAGGGCTTCCTGCACGGCGGCGGATGCGCCGTCGTTCTCGACCTGCCAGACACCGAAGCCCAACTGCGGCATCTCGATGCTCGCCGAGCCGGCCTGGAGGGTCACGGTGGGGACGTTCGTGTTCTCAGCCATGTCAGCGGTAACCACGCCGCGCGCTCTCGTATTCCGGCGTTGAGCGCTCGGATGACGTCGGTCCCGGCGCCTGAGGAACCTACCGCCGGGTATTCTCGCCGGTCACCCCCCGCGGCGATAAGGTCACGGACATGAGTTCTGTCACCAAGGTCCTGATCGCCAACCGTGGCGAGATCGCAGTCCGTATTGCGCGCGCGGCGAAGGACGACGGCATCGCCTCCGTGGCCGTCTACGCCGAACCCGACCGTGACGCTCTGCACGTGCGCGTCGCCGATGAGGCCTACTCCCTCGGCGGCTCGACGCCCGGCGATTCCTATCTCGTCGTCGACAAGATCCTCGACGTCGCGAAGCGTTCCGGCGCTGACGCCGTCCACCCCGGGTACGGTTTCCTCGCGGAGAACGCCGAGTTCGCGCAGTCCGTCCTCGATGCGGGCCTGACGTGGATCGGGCCGTCGCCCGCCGCCATCGACTCGCTCGGCGACAAGGTCAAGGCGCGTCACATCGCGACGAAGGCCGGCGCTCCCCTCGTGCCCGGTACGAAGGATCCGGTCGACGACGCGGACGAGGTCGTCGCGTTCGCGAAGGAGCACGGCCTGCCCGTGGCCATCAAGGCCGCCTACGGCGGTGGCGGACGCGGCCTCAAGGTCGCGCGAACGATCGAGGAGATCCCGTCGCTGTACGAGTCGGCTGTGCGCGAGGCCGTCACGGCGTTCGGGCGCGGCGAGTGCTTCGTCGAGCGCTTCCTCGACAACCCGCGCCACGTCGAGACGCAGTGCCTCGCCGACAACCACGGCAACGTCGTCGTCGTCTCGACGCGTGACTGCTCGCTGCAGCGCCGCAACCAGAAGCTCGTGGAGGAGGCGCCGGCGCCGTTCGTCAGTGACGAGCAGCACGCCGAGCTGCTGCGGGCGTCGAAGGCGATCCTGCGCGAGGCGGGTTACTCGGGTGCGGGCACCTGCGAGTACCTCATCGGCACCGACGGCGTCATCAGCTTCCTCGAGGTCAACACGCGCCTGCAGGTCGAGCACCCCGTCTCCGAGGAGGTGACGGGTATCGACCTCGTGCGCGAGCAGTTCCGCATCGCCCGCGGCGAGGAGCTCGGCTATGACGACCCGACGCCGCACGCACACTCGATCGAGTTCCGCCTCAACGGCGAGGACGCAGGCCGAAACTTCCTGCCGGCGCCGGGCACCGTCGAGAAGTTCGAGGCGCCGAGCGGGCCGGGTGTGCGCGTCGATTCGGGTGTCGTCTCCGGCGACGTCATCGGTGGCGCGTTCGACTCGATGCTCGCGAAGATCATCGTGACGGGCCGCACCCGCAAGGAAGCGCTCGAGCGCTCGCGCCGCGCGCTGGACGAGACCGTCATCGAGGGCATGCCGACGGTGCTGCCGTTCCACCGCGTCGTCGTCGAGGATCCGGCGTTCGCGCCCGAGTTCACCGACACCCCCGACGCGCCGTTCAGCGTGCACACGCGCTGGATCGAGACGGAGTTCGACAACCAGATCTCGCCGTACGACGGCACGCCCGAGACCGCGGCCGAGCAGGCCGCCCGTCAGAGCGTCGTCGTCGAGGTCGGCGGCAAGCGCCTCGAGGTGTCGCTGCCGGGCGACCTCGCCGTGAGTTCCGGAGCGGGCAAGGGCCCCTCGGCCGGCCCGCGTCGCGCCGCACGCAAGGGCGGTGGCGGCGCCGCGGCGAGCGGTGACTCGCTCACCGCGCCGATGCAGGGCACCGTCGTCAAGGTGGCCGTAGAGGACGGCACCACGGTCGAAGCCGGCGACACGATCGTCGTCATCGAGGCGATGAAGATGGAGCAGCCGATCACCGCGCACAAGGCGGGCGTCGTCAGCGGCCTCGCCGCGACGGTCGGCGAGACGGTGACGGCCGGCACGGTCCTCGCGCAGATCAAGGACGTCGACGCCTGACGGCTCCGACGTTCGAACGCCCCGGCACGCCGAGCGTGCCGGGGCGCCTGCGTCTCACGGGTTCCTACGTCTCACGATGGACGCGAAACGCTGGTTGGCTCGATGCCCCGTAGCTCAGTGCGCCCGTAGCTCAGTGCGTGGGGCGCGCGTCCTCTGGCGACGCGGTGCCGAGCAGCACCATGCGCAGCGTCTTGTCGATGTACGGGCCGCGACGCTCCGCAGGCTGCGCGAGCGCCGACAGGACGATGCCCTCGATGCTCGCGACGGCCGTCTCGGCGCGCAGACGCGAATCGGAGCGCGCGCCGGTCTCCGAGGTGCGGCACACGATCGTCTCGACGATGCTGACGAGCTCGCTGCGCCACTCCCCCACGGCCGGCGCGAGCTCGGGCGTGCGCAGCGACTCGAGGGACAGTTCGAGGATCGCGACCATCAACGCGCCGTCGTCCTGCGTCACCCAGCGTTCGAGCAGGGCCGTCGCGAACGGTGCGGTGGCGAGCGGGTCGTCGGTGCCGGACGGGATCTGCTCGCCCAGCGCGCGGACCTGCACGGCCACGCGGGAGCCGACGTGCGTCGTCAGGCCGGCGAGCAGCGCGGCGCGCGTGCGGAAGCTGACCGAGCACGTGCCCTCGGGAAAACCCGCCTGACGATCGACCGCCCGGTGCGTCAGCCCACGCAGCCCACTCGTCGCGAGGACGCTCGTCGCTGCGTCGAGCAGCGCCGCCCGGCGTGGGTTCTCGCAGGCGGCATCGCTGGGCGCGCTCGTCCTCGTCATCGCGTGCGGCGAGGGATCAGAAGACGTCGCTGCTGTGCAGACGACGTGCGGCCTCGGCGATCGAACCCGTCATCGACGGGTACACCGAGAACGTGTTGGCGACCTGGTCGACCGTCAGGCGGTTCGCGACGGCCATGCCGATCGGGTAGATCAGCTCCGAGGCCTGCGGCGCGACGACGACGCCGCCGATGATCGTGTTCGACCCCGGGCGGGCGAACAGCTTGACGAAGCCGTCGGTGATGTTGCGCATCTTGGCGCGCGGGTTCGTCGAAAGCGGCAGCGTGACGACGCGCGCCTCGATCTTGCCCTCCTCGACGTCGGCCTGGCTGTAGCCGACCGTCGCGATCTCGGGGTCGGTGAAGATGTTGGCCGTGACGCCGCGCAGGTTGAGCGGCTGCACCGCGTCGCCGAGGGCGTGGTGCATGGCGACGCGCCCCTGCATCGCTGCGACGGACGCGAGCGGGTAGACGCCCGTGCAGTCGCCGGCGGCGTAGATGCCCTGCGCGCTCGTGCGCGAGACGCGGTCGGTGACGATGTGGCCCGAGTCGGTGAGGTCGACGCCCGCGGCCTCGAGGCCGATGCCCTTCGTCTGCGGGATCGAACCCACGGCGAGGATCGCGTGCGTCCCTTCGACCTTGCGTCCGTCCTCGAGCGTCACGACGACGGTGTCGCCTTCACGCGTTGCGGCCATGGCGCGGCTGCGGTTGAGGACCGTCATGCCGCGGCGGCGGAAGACGTTCTCGATGACGGTGGCCGCGTCGGCGTCCTGGCCGGGCAGCACGCGGTCACGCGAGCTGACGAGCGTGACGTCGGCGCCGAGGCCGAGGTAGGCGTGCGCGAGTTCGGCACCGGTGACACCAGAACCGACGACGATGAGCTTCTCGGGGACCTCGGTGAGGTTGTAGATGTCCTTCCACGTCAGGATGCGCTCGCCGTCGGGCTTCGCGGTGTCCATGACGCGCGGGGTCGTGCCCATCGCGAGGAGGATGACGTCGGCGCGGATGTCCTCGGTCTCGCCGTTCGTGAGCTCGGCCTCGACCCACCCGTGGCCCTTGACGCGGCCGGTGCCGCGCCGGATGCGCACGCCGACACTCTCGAGCTGAGCCTGGATGTCGACGGACTGCGCCTTCGCCAGGCGCAGGATGCGCTCGTTGACCTGGCCCAGGTTGGCGTGCGCGTGCTGGTTCTCCTCGTTGCCCTCGAAGCCGACGCCGAGGCGGCCGGCCGCCTCGAAGCGCGAGAGGAAGTCGGAGGTGGCGATCAGGGTCTTGGAGGGGACGCAGTCGGTGAGCACCGCGGCACCACCGAGGCCGTCACGGTCGATGACCGTGACCTGCGCACCGAGCTGGGCGGCGACGAGCGCGGATTCATAACCGCCCGGGCCACCACCGATGACGACGACAGACTTCTTCCGTGAGCTCACCCCCCTATCCAATCACTTGACGTCAAGAGACTTCGAATCGCGGGCACGTCGATGCATGTGGCGCGAGCAGGGCACGGCGGTAGGTGCGCCTGCAGGTGCGTCGGCGGGCGCATCGGCAACAGGGACGTTCGCGCGGTCCGCACCGGTTGTCGGCCTCGCCACGTACCCTGAAGGGGTGACTCAGCAGACCACTTCGCCCCTGTCCGATCCGACCGTCGATCCCTTCGAGATCGCGCGTGACGCCGCGCGCGTCATCGCCGAACGCACGGGCGTCGAGAAGCACGACGTGGCGCTCGTCCTCGGCTCCGGCTGGGGCCAGACCGCCGACCTCATCGGCGAGGTCAAGGCGACGATCGACAACACCGACGTGCCCGGGTTCGGCGCGGCGGCCGTCGCTGGTCACAGCGGGCAGATGCGCTCGATCGAGATCGAGGGCAGTGGCAAGCGCGCCCTCGTCTACGGCACGCGCACGCACTTCTACGAGGGCAAGGGGGTGCGCGCCGTCGTCCACGGCGTGCGTACCGCCGCGGCGGCCGGGTGCGACACCGTCGTGCTGACGAACGGGTGCGGCGGCCTGCGCCCCGAGTGGGGCCCGGGCACGCCCGTGCTCATGAGCGACCACATCAACCTGACGGCCACATCGCCGCTCGAGGGCGCGACGTTCGTCGACCTCACCGACCTGTACTCACCGCGCCTGCGCGACGTGGCGCGTTCGATCGACTCCTCGCTCGACGAGGGCGTCTACGCGCAGTTCACCGGGCCGCACTACGAGACGCCCGCCGAGGTGCGCATGGCGAAGACGCTCGGCGCCGACCTCGTCGGCATGTCGACGGCCCTCGAGGCCATCGCGGCGCGTCACGCGGGCCTCGAGGTGCTCGGCATCTCCCTCGTCACGAACCCTGCGGCGGGTATCAGCCCCACTCCGCTCGACCACGCCGAGGTCATCGAAGCCGGGCGGGCAGCGGCCGAGCGGTGTGGGCAGTTGCTGTCGGGCATCGTCCGGGCGCTGTGACGGCGCCGACCACCGAATCGATCACCGACGCGAGCGAGGAACGACGATGACGACCGACACGGCCCACCTGCTCGACCAGGCACGTGCCTGGATCGCCGACGACCCCGACGAGGTGACACGCGCAGAACTCGAATCCGTCGTGGCGGCAGCCGAATCCGGCGACGCTGCGACGCTCGATGATCTGGCCGATCGATTCCGCGGACTGCTCGCCTTCGGTACCGCGGGCCTGCGCGGCGCGCTCGGAGCCGGGCCCAACCGCATGAACCGCGTCGTCGTCCTTCGTGCTGCGGCGGGGCTCACGCGCTACCTGCAGACCTTGCTCGCCAAGCGGGACGTCACGGTCGTCATCGGGTACGACGCGCGCACGAACAGTGACGTGTTCGCCGCCGACACCGCGGCCGTCGTCACCGCTGCGGGTGGGCGGGCGCTCGTCCTGCCGCGTCCGCTGGCGACGCCGGTGCTCGCGTTCGCGATCCGGTACGTCGGGGCTGATGCGGGCGTCATGGTGACGGCGAGCCACAACCCGCCGCAGGACAACGGCTACAAGGTCTACCTCGGCGACGGCAGCCAGATCGTCCCGCCCGCCGACGCCGAAATAGCCGCGGCGATCGACACGTTCCCGTCCGCGGCGTCGATCGAGCGCGCCGAGGACGGCTGGGAGACCCTCGGCGACGACCTCGAGGCCGATTACCGCGACGCGTGTGTCGCCTCGATCACCCCGGGCGGACCGCGCGACGTCGCCGTCGTCCACACGGCGCTGCATGGCGTCGGGTCGACGACGCTGCTCGCGGCGTTCGAGCAGGCCGGTTTCGCGCGCCCGACGCCCGTCGCGTCGCAGGAACAGCCCGACCCGCGCTTCCCCACCGTCAGCTTCCCGAATCCAGAAGAGCCCGGCGCGATCGACGCGGCGCTCGACCTCGCGCGCGAGGTGCGGCCCGACATCGTCATCGCCTCCGACCCGGACGCCGACCGCTGCGCCGTCGCCGCGCCCGACCCGAGGTGCGCGTCGGCTGAGGACCCCCAGGGGTGGCGCATGCTGCGCGGTGACGAGGTGGGGGTGCTGCTCGGGCAGCGTGCACTCGACCTCGCTGCGACCGGCGCGCTGCACGGCGTCGACGGGGGCGCGCCCGTGCTCGCCAACAGCATCGTCAGCTCGCGCCAGCTCGGCGCGATGGCGGCCGATGCGGGCGTCGCGCACGTCGAGACGCTGACCGGGTTCAAGTGGATCGCCCGAGTGCCCGACATCGCCTACGGCTACGAGGAGGCGCTCGGGTACTGCACCGCGCCGTCCGTCGCGCGCGACAAGGACGGCATCTCCGCGGGCCTCGCCGTCGCGGAACTGGCGGCCGGGTTGAAGGCCGAGGGCCGCACCCTCGTCGACCTGCTCGACGACCTCGCCCGCCGCCACGGCGTGTACGCGAGCGACTCGTTCAGCATCCGCGTCGCCGAGCTGGCGCAGATCCCCGCCATCATGGCGGCACTGCGCGAACGACCTGCGACGCAGATCGGGGACGTCGTCGTCGCGCAGTTCCACGACCTCGCCCTCGGTGACGGCGGCCTGCCGCCGACCGACGGCCTGCGCTACCTGCTCGCCGACGGCACCCGCGTCATCGTGCGCCCGAGCGGCACCGAGCCGAAGGTCAAGGTCTACCTCGAGGCGATCGTGCCCGTGGACGACCTGGCGCCCGGCGTGGACGACGCCCTGGCCGCGGCGCGTGCGGAGGCGGCCCGCCGTCTCGCCGCGACGCGGCGTGCGATGGAGGAGCTCACCGCACTGTGACGTCTCACGAGAGCGCCGCCGAAGGGGCCCTTCCGACGAGCGACGTTGCCCCCGAGAAGGTTTCGACGACTCACCCGCCGGCTCCGGCTGACGCAGACGGGCCTGTCGTGGGCGCGCGGGGAGCGCTCGCCCGCGTCATCGTCGTGTCGGGGCCGTCGGGCAGCGGCAAGTCGCGGCTGGCTCGCCAGTTGTGCGCGAGCCACGGGTGGCCGTTCGTCAATCTCGACGACTTCTACCGCGATCACGACGCGCCCGATCTGCCGCGGTTCGCCTCGGGCGAGATCGACTGGGACAACGCCGGCACGTGGGACGTCGAGGCCGCTGCGCAGTCGCTGGAACGGTTGTGCCGCACCGGTGCCACCGACGTTCCGCAGTACTCGATCTCGCAGAGTCGTGCGACGGGCACGCACTCCGTCACGCTCGACGGAGCCCGGTTCGTCGTCGCCGAGGGCATCTTCGCGCCCGACGTCATCGCCCCGCTCGCCGAGCGCGGTGTGCTCGGCGAGGCGTGGTGCCTGCGTCGCAACCGGACGGTGACTGCGGCCCGGCGGTTCATCCGCGACGTGGCCGAGCGCCGCAAGCCCCCGCTCGTCCTCGTGCGGCGTGGGGCGCGGCTGTGGCGCGACGAACCTGAACTCGTCAGAGCGCACCTGGCGCGCGGCGCCCAACCCGTCACGTTCTCCGAGGCCGTGCGCCGCGCTGCGGCGCTGCAGTCGTCAGCGATCTGACGGGCGCACCTGGGCGGCGCTCAGGGTGCACGTGCTCGGCCACCGAACGCAGCAGCGTGGGTCACCGACCAGGTCAGGCACGTCAGGCGCGGGCCGCGGCGAACCCGGGTTTGATGACGTCCATGATGATCGCGAGGCGCTCGTCGAACGGGATGAACGCCGACTTCATCGCGTTGACGGTGACCTTCTCGAGGTCGTCGAGACCCCAGCCTGCCTCGCTGACGAGCCCGGTCATCTCCTTCGTCATCGACGTGTCGCTCATGAGGCGGTTGTCGGTGCTGAGCGCGACGCGGAAACCGAGTGCCAGCAGGAACGAGATGGGGTGGCTGCGCAGCGACAACGCCGCACCCGTCTGCAGGTTCGAGATCGGGCACACCTCGAGCGCGATGCGCCGATCGCGGACGAAGGCGGCGAGGCGCCCGAGGCGGACGTCGGCCTCCCCCGCCCGAACACGCTCAGGCAGCGCGGCGCGAGCCGGCTCGTCGAGTTCGGGGTAGGCGACGCCGTCGATCGTGATGTCGTCGGTGATGCGCACGCCGTGCCCGAGCCGTTCGGCGCCGCAGTACTGGATGGCCTCCCAGATGCTCGGCAGCCCGAATGCCTCACCGGCGTGGATCGTGAAGTGCGCGTTCTCGCGGCGCAGGTACTCGAACGCGTCGAGGTGGCGTGTGGGAGGGAAACCGGCCTCGGCGCCGGCGATGTCGAAACCGGCGACGCCCTGGTCGCGGTAGGCGACAGCGAGTTCGGCGATCTCGACGCTCTTCGCGGCGTGGCGCATCGCCGTCAGCAGGGCGCGCATGACGATGGGCCTGCCCTGCTCGGCGGCGCGTTCGGCACCGCGTCGGAAGCCTTCGAGAACAGCGTCGACGACCTCGGTGAGGGCCAGACCCTTCTCGATGTGCAGCTCCGGCGCGAAGCGGACCTCGGCGTAGACGACGCCGTCCGCCGCGTGATCCTCGGCGCACTCGGCGGCGACGCGGACGATGGCGTCGCGGGTCTGCATGACGCCGACGGTGTGCTCGAACGTCTCGAGGTAACGCACGAGCGAACCCGAGTCGGCGCTGTCACGGAACCAGCGCGCGAGTGTCTCGGCGTCGTCGGCCGGCAGCGCGTCGTAGCCGGTCTTGCGCGCGAGTTCGAGGACGGTCGCCGGACGAACCCCACCGTCGAGGTGATCGTGCAGCACGACCTTCGGCAGCGCCGCGACGACGTCCTGTGTGAGTGCCCGCGCCGCCGTTTCGTCCAAGCTGTGTGTCGTCGCAGAGGTGTCAGTCATGGCCCAAGTGTAGGGCTCACCTGCCCCGTCCCCATCTGCGATTCTTGTCCACATTCGCGATTTTCGTCCACCTCTGCGAACGGCGTCCACCTTCGCGATTTCCGTCCCCATTCGCACATCTCGTCCCCATCTTCGGTTTTCGGTCACTCTCGCAAGAGTGACTGAAAATCGGAGATGGGGACGAGATTCGCAAGGGTGGGCAGGAATCGCCGATGGGGACGGGAATCGCGGATGTGGACGAAAATTGCAGGTGGGGCGGGGTCAGGCGATGCGGTCGATGACGATGTCGCGCGGCGTGGATGAGCCTGCTTCGGCGTCGGCGCTGATGTCGTAGCTGCCGTCGAGGGCGGCCAAGGCGCGCTCGAAACGCTCCGGCGTGTCGGTGTGCAGCGTCATGAGCGGCGTGCCGGCGCTGACGGTGTCGCCGGGCTTGGCGTGCAGTTCGATGCCCGCGCCGGCCTGCACCGGGTCCTCCTTGCGCGCACGGCCCGCGCCGAGTCGCCACGCCGAGACGCCGACGGCGAGTGCGTCGAGGCGCGTCAGCACGCCGTCGCTCGGTGCGGTGATGACGTGCGACTCCTTCGCCACGGGCAGTTCGGCGTCGGGGTCGCCGCCCTGCGCGGCGACCATGCGGCGCCACGCGTCCATCGCACGCCCGTCGCTCAGCGCTGCGCGTACGGCCGATTCGTCCTGAGGCCGACCGGCGCCGGCGAGCATCTCGACGGCGAGTGCCACCGTGAGGTCGACGACGTCCTTCGGGCCGCCTCCAGCGAGCACCTCGACCGATTCGCGCACCTCGAGAGCGTTGCCGGCCGTCAGCCCGAGCGGCGTCGACATGTCGGTCAGCAGCGCGACCGTGTTGACGCCGGCGTCGTTGCCGAGGTCGACCATCGTGCGCGCCAGTTCGCGGGCGTCGTCCTGCGTCTTCATGAACGCACCCGAGCCGACCTTGACGTCGAGCACGAGCGCGCCGGTGCCCTCGGCGATCTTCTTGCTCATGATCGAGCTGGCGATGAGCGGGAT
>ERZ941706.93-NODE-93-length-31640-cov-6.627101_pt1 | contig 31640 bp, 26 predicted proteins | sample MGYA00521232_ERZ941706 | MGnify/ENA primary metagenome ERZ941706 (study PRJEB32759, sample SAMN07749893) | skin metagenome | biome: transportation; feature: city; material: polyester macromolecule | host: Homo sapiens | place: Hong Kong:ER line | collected 2017-07-19...
GGTTACTCAATCAATGCGCTATCACTGTTCGGGATGGTACTTGCCATCGGGATTGTGGTCGATGACGCCATTGTCGTCGTCGAAAATGTCGAGAGGAATATTGAAGCTGGTTTAAGCCCAAGAGATGCAACTTATCGCGCCATGCGAGAAGTGAGTGGACCAATTATTGCGATTGCTTTAACGCTCGTTGCCGTGTTCGTACCACTTGCATTTATGACAGGCTTAACAGGGCAGTTTTATAAACAATTTGCCATGACGATTGCCATTTCAACGGTTATTTCGGCATTTAACTCACTGACGCTCTCGCCTGCTTTAGCAGCCATGCTACTGAAAGGACATGACGCTAAACCTGATGCATTAACACGCCTTATGAACCGTGTATTCGGACGTTTCTTTGCGCTGTTTAACCGTGTATTTACACGTGCGTCAGACAACTATGGTAAAGGCGTAAGTCGTGTTATCTCCCATAAAGCATCGGCAATGGGTGTATATGCTGCTCTTCTGGGCTTAACTGTTGGTATTTCTTATATTGTTCCGGGTGGCTTCGTACCCGCTCAAGACAAACAATATTTGATTAGCTTTGCTCAATTACCAAACGGCGCTTCATTAGATCGTACCGAAGCAGTCATTCGTAAAATGAGTGACACTGCTCTTAAACAGCCTGGTGTAGAAAGTGCAGTTGCCTTCCCTGGCCTATCAATTAACGGTTTTACTAATAGCTCAAGTGCCGGTATTGTCTTTGTAACCTTAAAACCATTCGATGAACGTAAGGCTAAAGACTTATCTGCAAATGCAATTGCTGGTGCACTCAACCAGAAATATTCAGCCATTCAAGATGCCTATATTGCAGTTTTCCCACCACCACCTGTGATGGGTTTAGGAACCATGGGTGGCTTTAAACTCCAACTCGAAGACCGAGGTGCCTTAGGCTATTCAGCCTTAAATGATGCTGCCCAAAACTTTATGAAAGCAGCACAATCAGCCCCTGAACTGGGTCCAATGTTCTCAAGTTATCAAATTAACGTACCTCAACTCAATGTAGATTTGGACCGCGTGAAAGCTAAACAGCAAGGTGTTGCCGTGACAGATGTTTTCAACACCATGCAGATTTATTTAGGTTCTCAATACGTTAACGACTTTAACCGCTTTGGACGTGTTTATCAGGTTCGTGCACAAGCCGATGCTCCTTTCCGTGCAAATCCTGAAGATATTTTGCAGCTTAAAACCCGAAACAGTGCGGGACAAATGGTGCCGTTATCTTCATTGGTAAATGTAACTCAAACCTATGGTCCTGAAATGGTCGTTCGTTATAACGGCTATACCTCAGCAGATATTAACGGTGGCCCTGCCCCAGGTTATTCATCTAGCCAGGCTGAAGCTGCGGTTGAACGTATTGCTGCACAAACTCTACCTCGTGGTATCAAGTTTGAATGGACAGATTTAACTTACCAAAAAATCTTGGCTGGTAATGCAGGACTCTGGGTATTCCCAATTAGCGTATTACTTGTGTTCTTGGTTTTAGCTGCTCAATATGAAAGTCTAACTTTGCCTTTAGCAGTCATTTTAATTGTACCGATGGGAATCTTGGCGGCTCTAACAGGTGTTTGGCTAACAGGCGGAGATAACAACATCTTTACCCAAATTGGTCTGATGGTGCTTGTCGGGCTGGCCTGTAAAAATGCCATCTTAATTGTTGAGTTTGCACGGGAACTCGAAATGCAAGGTGCGACTGCATTCAAAGCTGCTGTTGAAGCAAGTCGTCTACGTTTACGCCCAATTTTAATGACCTCTATTGCATTCATTATGGGTGTCGTACCACTGGTTACCTCAACAGGTGCAGGTTCTGAAATGCGTCATGCCATGGGTATTGCAGTGTTCTTCGGCATGATCGGTGTAACGCTGTTTGGTTTGTTCCTGACCCCTGCCTTTTATGTCCTAATTCGTACACTGAACAGCAAACATAAATTGCATTCGGCAGCAGTTCATGAAGCACCTTTATCTACCCCACATGATCATTAAGGAGGACATTTAATGGCTACAGCAAAACAAAGCTTATTATTGTCCTCACTCATGGGAAGCCTGCTGCTTGCAGGCTGCTCTTTGGCACCGGAATATCAACCTGCAAAGGTGATAGTTCCCATCAAATTTAAAGAGTCTGACCCTAAACTTGAAGACAATAACTGGAAAATTGCTCAACCTGCCGATCAGCAGGTTCGAGGTGAATGGTGGCGTGTTTTTAATGATGCTCAATTAAATGAGCTCGAACAACAAGCCATTTCTGGAAACCAGAGCCTTAAAGTGGCAGCGGCTAATATTCAGGCTTCACGTGCGTTACGTTCCGCAGCACAAGCTGAACGTTTGCCAAATATTGGTGCTGGCTTTGGCCCAACTCGTCAAAAATCCTCTCCGGCTTCATTGGGTTTAGATGTCAATACCCATACGTCTGCACAGACCTTATGGCGTGCTCAAGCCAATGTTTCATATGAGCTCGATTTATTTGGCCGTATTGCCAGTAGTGTCAATGCAGCAACAGCTGATGTACAGCAACAAGAAGCTTTATACCAGTCGGCACTTTTAGCCTTACAAGCAGATGTTGCCCAAGGTTATTTCCTGATCCGTCAGCTTGATGCTGAACAAGCAATTTATAATCGCACTATTAAACTGCTTGGTGAGACACTCGACTTAGTTCAAACACGTTTTAGAAATGGTTTAGTCAGTGAATTAGATGTTTCTCGCGCACAGACCGAATTTGCTACAGCACAAACCAATGCATTAAATATTGCTCGTAACAGAGCTAATGCAGAGCATGCTCTTGCAGTATTATTAGGCAAAACACCTGCTGAGTTTAACTTGGCAGTTCAACCTTTAACTGCAAACAGCCTCCGTCTGCCAGCAGGTTTACCTTCAGCTTTACTGGAAAGACGACCGGACATTGCGGCTGCCGAGCGTGCTATGGCAGCAGATAATGCGCGTATTGGAATTGCACGTGCTGCTTTCTTCCCAAAACTAGACCTAACAGGTGCACTCGGTTATGAATCATCAAGTTTAGGTGAGTTGGGTAAATGGTCGAGCCGTACATTCTTACTTGGTCCAGTGGCAGGTACTATTTTATCTTTGCCATTATTTGACGGTGGACAACGTAAGGCTGGAGTCGCTCAAGCACGAGCTGCCTATGAAGAAAGCGTCGCAAACTATCGCCAAACTGTATTGAATGCATTTCGCGAAGTTGAAAATGGTTTGTCCGATCAAAGAATACTCGATCAGCAAATTCAAGCTCAAAATCAAGCACTCTCCTCTTCTCGTCACGCAAATCAACTGTCTCATTTACGTTATAGAGAAGGTGCTATTAGCTATCTTGATGTGATTGATTCGGATCGGACTATTTTGCAACAAGAACAACTTTCTGCACAGCTAAACGGCACTAGAATGATGGCTAGTGTAGATTTAATCCGCGCATTAGGTGGTGGCTGGCATAATGCCGAGTCATCGGTAAAATCTAAAAGTTAATTCTTATCTAATTAACTTGATATAAAAAAAGCACCATATGGCGCTTTTTTTATGTTTACAACTTATTGTGCGTATACAGGGAATTTTGCACAAACAGTTTCAACTTTCGCTTTTACTTCAGCAATAACTTTTTCATCACCTTTGCTGTCAATCACGTCAGCGATCCAACCAGCAAGTTCACGAACTTCAGCTTCACCGAAACCACGAGTTGTTACCGCTGGAGTACCGATGCGGATACCAGAAGTCACAAATGGAGAACGCGGGTCATTTGGAACTGAGTTTTTGTTCACAGTAATGTGAGCAGCACCTAACCAAGCATCTGCATCTTTACCAGTTACATCTTGCTTGATTAAAGATAACAAGAACAAGTGGTTGTCTGTACCGCCAGAAACAACATCATAACCACGAGCGATGAATACTTCAGCCATAGCTTGAGCATTTTTCACAACTTGTTGTTGGTAAGCTTTGAAGTCATCAGACATAGCTTCTTTGAAGCAGATTGCTTTAGCAGCAATCGCATGCATTAATGGACCACCTTGGTTACCAGGGAATACAGCTGATTGAAGTTTTTTCTCAATTTCTTCATTCGCTTTCGCAAGGATTAAACCAGAACGTGGACCACGAAGTGTTTTATGAGTCGTCGTTGTTGTTACGTCAGCAATTTGAACTGGGTTTGGATATACGCCAGCAGCAACAAGACCTGCAACGTGAGCCATATCAACAAAAAGGTAAGCGCCAACTTTGTCCGCGATGTCACGGAAACGTTGCCAATCTACAACACGGCTATAAGCAGAGAAACCAGCAACGATCATACGTGGTTTGTGCTCTAACGCTAAACGTTCAACTTCTTCGTAATCGATCTCGCCAGTTTCAGCGTTTAGACCGTATTGAACTGCATTATAAGTTTTACCAGAGAAGCTTACTTTTGCACCGTGAGTCAAGTGACCACCGTGAGCCAAGCTCATACCTAAAACTGTATCGCCCGGGTTAAGAAGCGCTAAATAAACAGCAGAGTTAGCTTGTGAACCAGCGTGTGGTTGAACGTTTGCGTAATCTGCACCAAAAAGTTCTTTAGCACGATCAATCGCCATTTGCTCGATGATATCCACATACTCGCAACCGCCATAATAGCGTTTGCCTGGATAACCTTCTGCATATTTGTTCGTAAGTTTTGATCCTTGCGCTTCCATCACAGCAGGAGAGCAATAGTTTTCAGATGCAATTAACTCGATATGTGCTTCTTGACGCTCACCTTCAGAAGCAATTGCTTGAGCTAATTCTGGATCAAATTCAGAAATGGAAATATTGGCAAACATTAGCGGGGGTCCTATAAATTAGGGCTTTTAAGCCGTGCTAAGATTGCGACATATTGTAGCATGAACTTTATAATTAAACAGAATGAAGTTAGCTCAGTTTTAAATAAAAATGGCTCAAGTTTTATAAAAAATGAGCCATTGTTTATAAATCAATTAAAAAGCTCGTTTAAAGCTTATATTTTAAATTTCTCTATCATTAATTTTAGCTCTCGCCAATACTAAAAAATTATTAAATATCAACAACTCTATTGAGCTGACAATAAGGTCTGAACATTTCCAACAATATTATCTACATTACTGCTCATCACCGTGCCATGGTCCCAGTTACCTGTCACATAACTATTAATTTTAGTGCCTACAGCAGTGGCATTAGATATCAATAGATCAGTTGCCAATTTAGGTACTGTAGAATCTGCTACCCCTTGATAAATAATGATTGGTGTAGTGACTTTGGCCTGTAAAGGTTGAGAATCTTTTTCCAAAAACGTTTTAACTAGTGGTACAGCCATAAAATTAGGTTGTGTACGGGTATAACCGTCCAGTGTTCCATTATGATCTGTAGCATACTTAGTCATACCTGCCCCAAAGGCTTGGCCCAATGGTCCAGAACAAATCGTTTCTGCTTGTGCGGCAATACTTGACACTTGCGAAGTAAAGACTTGTAAATAATTAAAGGCAGGTTGAGTGTTACGAATTCCCGCAGTAACCAAAGCCGTATATGTATCAAGCTGTGCATAGGTTGCAATTTTAATATCTATCGGTGCATTCGCAACTTGCACCTCTCCATCTACTAAAATACCCCCTAGATTAGAAGCAGGTGCTACCGCTACTGTACCTTTATAGTCTAGTTGTGCACGGCTCGCATATTGTGCAGCACCTAATGCAGCATGCCCCCCCTGAGAATGTCCTACTGTTAACCATTTTTTTGAAGTTAATAAATTACGTTGTGATAAATAGTTACGTGTTGCAACCACTGCATCTGTAATTGAAAAGGCCTCACTTTTAACATTTAAAAATGGATGTATGCCTGGAGTACCTAAACCCTCATAGTCAGGTGCCACCACAACATAACCTGCGGCTAGTAATTTACTAATTAAATCTTTTGTACTATCTGCTAAAACTGCTTTACTTGGTGCGCAAGCATCTACCACCCCCGTAGTACCATGCGCCCAGACTACAATTGGCCAACCGCCTACTGATGGTGGAGTGTTTGGTGTAAATACCAAACTGGTTGCCTGCACTTCTTGACCACTTTGACCCAACATTTTATAAGTCAAAATACTACTTTCTGCGGCAACTGATCCTAAGTTGGTGCTTGTGTAAGCCTCGACCTTAACGACTGGATTTTGAATATTATTAGTTGGAGTCCCAGATGGATTAGTAGGAGCTGGGCCATCATCACTACTCCCTCCTCCACAAGCGACTAAAAATAAACTCGTGCTAAGAACGCTCGTCATTAATAGGTTCATTTTCATTGGTATATCTTCCCTTAAATTCCATTTTTGTTTTGCTTTAGTTTTTTAATCAACATTTCCTAATGTCTTAAAATATTTACGCCTAATCTTTATTTTCCGCAAGTTCTATTGGATGAAATTAATCTCAGAAAACTCTATTTTTAATATAAATTAACGTTCTCGCTACTCTCAGGCCTCACTTCATGTTTTAAAGTGGGTAGCCAACTGTTAACATTCTTGATTACTCGTGATTGATTAAAGGGCCAGTTATGCAAACCATTATTTTAGATACAGAAACACATACACTAAATGGTTTGCCAATTGAAATTGCGTATGCCCCAATTGAAATTAATGAAGGCAAGCTCACCTTAGATAAAAGCAAATTGTTCGATCAGCTCTATCAAGTCGGTACCCCTATCTCTTACGCGGCTATGGCAGTACACCATATATTAGAGTCAGATTTAGAAAACCAGCCCCACTATAAAACTTTTAAATTGCCAGAGACTACAACTTATATTATTGGTCACAATATTGATTACGATATTGCCGCGATTGCTCGTTGTGGCGTGGATGTCTCTCATATCAAACCGATTTGTACTCTAGCTTTAGCGCGTAAAACTTGGCCTGAAGCAGAAGCGCATAATATTTCTGCACTCATCTATATGATTTCTCAAGGCAGCGTTAAAGCGCGAGAATTGCTCAAAGGCGCGCACCGAGCCGATGCGGATATTATTTTGACTGCTAATATTTTGATGCATATTGTCTATCATTTAAATATTCAAGACATTGAAGAGCTTTACCGAGTTTCTGAAGAAGCACGTATCCCTACGACTATTAATTTTGGTAAGCATAAAGGCACAGCAATTGCTGAACTTCCTAAAGACTATATTCAATGGTTATTACGTCAAGATGAACTTGACGTCTATTTACGTAAAGCTTTAGAAGGCGCATTTTAAAGACTTAAATAGATGATATTCATCAATTCTTCATCATATTGTCATTTTTGAGTTTTATCGTTAACCCCATTTATATTTTATTAAAAACAGTACTGTTCAACTGAGAAAATTGAACAGTCTGATTTATTTTTTATTCGGGGAAGAATGATGGCTGGTTTTTATCGAACCAATTTAGGAAGAGTCGCGCTTCAACAACGCAACATTACTTTAAATGCAAAACAAAGACGTTTACTACTGTTAATAGATCACGAAGATTTTCAAAATTTAAATAGCGAATTTAAAAAACGTATTGCATCTCCAGAGCTTATTCAACAGCTTATCGACTTAAAACTCATTGCTCCTTCTGGCGAAAATTATTCAGAATTAAATGAACAAATATCTTTCCCACAATCATCCGTAACTGCAATAGAAGCTCATCAAAAAAATACTATTGATGATAATAAAAATGGCGATATAGTTGGAGAAATTCAGGTTACTCAATCATCATCTTTTCAACTTTCACCTACTGAAATTACCCAGCCACCAATTCAAGTTCAACAGCTCTCTTTTGAAGAAATACAACAGTTGATGAAGCAAACCTTGAGTCAATATTGTGGGCTTATGGCAAAACCACTTATTCAGAAAATAGAGCAAATAAAAACGCTTCAAGAGCTTAAAATGTGCCAAATGCAATGGATTACCAGCTTACAGGAGTCGCGTATTCCCCCTAATGAACTAGCACGTACGCTTCATTCTATTAATTATTCAATTCAATTTATTCAACAACGCATCTAAAAAAACAACAAGCTGCTGTTTAATTAAGCATTAAACTCACTTGTTACCTATTTCGTGCTTTACCTATTGGTGTTTTTTTCCTATGATGTGGCCCACACATGCGCGCTCGTAGCTCAGTTGGATAGAGTACAGGTTTCCGAAGCCTGGGGTCGTGGGTTCGATCCCCGCCGAGCGCACCAGTTTATATATAATAACTTCATAAATTTATCTCAATTTCATAAAATTCCGACTATTTTACTTGGTTTATTAATCATTATCGCTCAAAATATACCCCTCTTTCATAATGTGAGAATTTCATGACTGATGCTTTGGTTTTAAGAGATTTGTCCAAAACATATCGTAATGGTTTTCAGGCGTTAAAAGGTATTAACCTCACTGTGCCTGAAGGTGAATTTTATGCGTTGTTAGGCCCAAATGGTGCCGGCAAATCAACAACCATTGGTATTATCAGTTCCCTCACGAAAAAAACCGAAGGAACAGTTGAGATTTTTGGACACAATCTCGACACTCATCCATCCTTGGCAAAACAACAACTTGGCGTTGTCCCTCAAGAATTTAACTTTGGACAGTTTGAAAAAGCGTTCGATATTTTAGTCACCCAAGCTGGCTATTACGGCATTCATAAAAAGATTGCAGAAAAACGTGCCGAACATTATTTAGAAAAGCTAGGCCTCTGGGAAAAACGCAATATACAAGCACGTATGCTATCAGGTGGTATGAAGCGCCGACTCATGATTGCACGTGCCATGATGCATGAACCTAAACTTCTTATTTTAGATGAGCCTACTGCGGGTGTTGATATTGAATTACGCCGCTCTATGTGGGATTTTCTAACCGAAATGAACGAAAGCGGTACTTCTATTATTTTGACTACACATTATCTCGAAGAAGCAGAAATGTTGTGTCGTCAAATTGCTATCATTGACCGCGGTGTCATTAAAGAAGACACCAGCATGAAAAGTTTCTTAAACCAGCTGAGTGAAGAGTCTTTTATTTTTGATTTGGCAGAACCCATTGCCCCACTCCAGTTAAATATTATTGGTGTGAAGTTCAACTTAATTGATAGCAGCACTTTAGAAGTGACGATGGATAAAGCACATACATTAAATGACTTATTCCAACTTTTAGAATCACAAGGTATTCGTGTTCGTAGTATGCGAAACAAATCGAACCGTCTAGAAGAGCTATTCGTCAAAATGGTTGAGAAAAATCTTGAAGGAGAGGCAAAATGAATTTTAGCCAACTGCAAATTGCCCTCTGGACTCTAGTTCGCAAAGAAGTACGCCGATTTCTACGTATTTGGCCACAAACCTTGTTACCACCTGCGATCACGATGAGTTTGTACTTTGTCATTTTTGGTAATTTGGTTGGTTCGCGCATTGGACAAATGGGCGGCGTGAGCTACATGCAGTTTATCGTACCCGGCCTGATTATGATGGCGGTTATTACCAACAGTTATGCTAACGTATCTTCAAGTTTCTTTAGTGTGAAATTCCAAAAGAGCATTGAAGAACTGATTATGAGTCCTGTGCCACTACATATTATTTTGTGGGGCTATGTCATTGGTGGTATTTGCCGTGGTGTATTGGTCGGAGCAATTGTGACAACAATGAGCATGTTCTTTACAGACCTTTTTATACATAACTGGTTTGTGACTATATATACAGTCTTAATTACATCTGTTTTATTTTCCTTAGGCGGCTTCATTAATGCAGTCTATGCAAAATCATTTGATGATATTTCTATTATTCCAACTTTTGTCCTTACACCTTTAACCTATTTAGGTGGTGTGTTCTATGCCATTAGTGCACTTGGCCCTTTTTGGCAAAAACTTTCTTTAATTAATCCTATTGTGTATATGGTTAACGCTTTCCGTTTCGGCATTTTAGGTCATAGTGACGTGAACGTTACGTTCTCTTTAATCATTGTGACATTATGCTGTGCTGTACTTTACGGAATTGCCTACTATTTACTTGCTCGTGGTTCAGGAATGCGTGAATGAGTGTCGAACAGTCTTTATTGGGTAAAGAAACTCAATATCCAACTAACTATCAACCTGATGTTTTATTTCCAATTGCTCGTGCTCAGTCTCGTGAAGCTTACTCGCATATTGAAGGTATTACGCAAGGTAAAGATTGGTGGCATGTTTTTGAAATTTCATGGTTAAACGCTCATGCCATCCCGCAAGTTGCTATTGGCAGAATTACACTGCCAGCTTCTTCACCAAATTTGATTGAATCAAAGTCATTAAAACTTTACTTCAATAGCCTTAACTTCACTCAGTTTGACTCTAAACAGTCGTTTATTGAAACGGTTGAAAAGGATCTATCTGCTGCGGCAGGTACAAAAGTTGAGTTAACCTTATTTCAAGTAGATGATTTAGAGATTTCTAAGCCTCAAGGCATTTGTATTGATGACCTAGATCCAGAGCGTTTAGAGCAACATCCAGATGCGACTCTTTTAAAACGAGATGCGTCTGATGAAGAAGTCGAAATTGAACTGTATTCTCATCTTTTAAGAAGTAACTGCCCAGTCACGGGACAACCGGATTGGGGTACAGTTTTTATCCGTTTTAAGGGCAAAAAACCTTGTTATCGTAGTGTTTTAGCTTATATTATCTCGTACCGTCAGCATAACGGCTTTCACGAACAGTGTGTCGAGCAGATTTTTGCTGATATTTGGCAAAATTTGCAGCCTGAGAAGCTGATGGTTTATGCAACTTATACTCGTCGCGGCGGACTTGATATTAACCCTTGCCGAGTATCGGATCTTTCATGGATGCCAAAACCGATTCGATTGGCACGACAATAAAACGAATAATTTGAGGATACACCATGCCGTTTTTTGGTTTTACCCCTTCTGAAGGCTTATTGAACGATATACAAACTGGAATTGCGAACAAAAATTCTAGTGAGCCTTTATATCCACTTCGCGATAAGATTGCTTTACAACTTAATGAAGAGATTATTGATAATGTCTTAATTCAGTTAGTTCAGCACTTCCCTGCAAGTGAAAAGCGCGATACTGCCGAAAAACTAGCAGGCTATGTCAAATCAACAGTCGCTGTTCTTTTAAAACAATTGTTAAGCAAAGCGCCAAACGATGTTGTTAAACAGTCAGTAGAGTTCTCTGAAAAAAGCTTATTTAAAGATCCACAAGGTCAATATAAAGTAGGTGTAACTCTAGATCCTAGCTTAGTCACTAATCTTCAGCATAACTTCACTGAGCTTAAGGTGGGTAACGATATCAATAAAGCTGCATTGGCTGAACTGTATAAACAGTTTGGAGATGCTATGGTTAAACATTTTATGTCTGATTTTAATAAGACATTAGACCTTGGCATGATCAAGCGTAAAGCAGCTGATATTGGTGCGGCAGCTGTAACAAAAGCAGTTCATATTGCGATCGACAAACTCATCCCTAGCTTAAATCGCACTGAACTAAAAGCGATGGCTGAATATCACGAAAGTCTATTCTTTAACTAATAAGAAATAGCCTATCGGAAACCTAGCGAGAGCTAGGTTTTTTTATTGCAAAATATTGATATACATTGCCATTAATCAGGTTTATGTTAGCATGCGCCAAGCACTGATTGACCTAGTTAACGCCGCATGTCTCCTAGCCCACAATATAAGTTTTTACGCCAAGCTCCTCGAGATGGTCTTAGCACCGCTATGCAACCATCAAGGTGGCAACAACTCCACATTGACCCGTGGTTATGTCTATTTTTGCTGTTAAATGCGCTATTAGGTTTAACCGTACTATATAGTGCTTCAGCACAGGATGTAGGATTGGTCAGTAAACAAGCCATGAGTTTTGGTATTGGCTTTTTAGTAATGTTTGGTCTAGCCCAAATTCCGCCTAAGGTCTATCAAGCGTTTTCCCCCTACTTTTATTTGTTTGGCCTATTTTCGCTTGTGGCAGTTATGGTATTCGGTGAAGTCCGAATGGGTGCTCAGCGCTGGATTGATATTCCAGGTTTCGGAAGTGTCCAACCCAGTGAGTTCATGAAAATCGGCATGCCGATGATGATTGCATGGTTTTTAGCACGAAAACCTCTTCCCCCTAGTTTTTCACAAGTTGTTTTATCATTAATGTTAATTGGTATTCCCTTTTTACTGATTGCAGAACAACCTGATTTAGGCACATCACTTTTAGTATTAGCAAGCGGTATATTTGTCTTATTTTTAAGTGGGCTATCATGGCGGATGATTGGTGCAGCTGCCGCATGTGCAGCAATTGTAATTCCAATTGCGTGGGAATTTCTTTTACACGACTATCAACGCCAAAGGGTTTTAACTTTACTTGACCCCGAGGCAGACGCACTCGGTACGGGTTGGAATATTATTCAATCTAAAACTGCAATTGGTTCTGGTGGTTTTTCAGGTAAAGGCTTCCTTGAAGGTACCCAATCACATTTACACTTTTTACCCGAAGGACATACTGACTTTATTATTGCTGCATATTCCGAAGAATTTGGACTCATCGGTGTACTTATTTTAGTAATTCTTTATTTTGCCATTATTTTTAGAACATTCCAGATCGGTTTACAAAGCTTCCATAACTATGGACGTTTAGTTGCTGGCGCCTTTGGTTTGTCTTTTTTTGTTTATGTATTTGTAAATGCTGGAATGGTCAGTGGTATTTTACCTGTAGTAGGTGTTCCTTTACCTTTTATGAGTTATGGCGGAACAGCTATTATTACTTTAATGGCCACCTTTGGTTTAGTCATGTCCATTCATACACATCGATAATCTGGAATTTTAAAACGATATGTTGTCTCAACACTTAAATAAAACTTTAAAAATGCTCGCTTTGTGTACTGGCTTAATCAGTACAAGTCATTTCGCTCAGGCCAACGATTTTGCAACACATCCTGATTATTTAAATTTTAAACAAAAAACGATGAATGCTTATGGTTTAAGTAGCGATCAAGTTGATGCAGCCATGAGTGGCGCAAAAAATTTACCAAACATTCTAAATATTATGACTCGTCCAGGTGAAAGTAAGCCTTGGTATGATTATCGTTCTATGTTCTTAGTTGAAGGCACAATTCAACGTGGTGTCCGTTTTAAAAATCAATATGCAGATGCGTTAAATCGCGCAGAACAACAATATGGCGTATCTCAAGCTGTCATTTTAGGTATTTTGGGCGTTGAAACAGGTTATGGCGCAAATAAAGGTTCTTTTATTACACGTGATGCTTTAGCTACCCTTGCTTTTGGCTACCCTCGCCGTGCTGAATATTTTGGTGATGAGCTAGCTGCTCTTATTGCATGGACTTATAAAGAAGGCTACCCAACAAATAGTATTGTAGGTTCCTATGCAGGTGCGATTGGCTATCCACAATTTATGCCAAGCAATATTAGTAAATATGGGGTGGATTATGACGGTAATGGACATATCGACTTAAGAAACTCAGCAGAAGATGCTATTGGATCAATTGCAAACTACTTAGCAAAACAAGGTTGGCAACGCGATCAACCGATCGGGTTTATGGCTCGTTACACTGGGTCAAATCCAGAAAGCATTATTGCGAAAGATTTAACGCAACCTTTCCCATATGGTGCACTAAAGACACTCGGTATTTCTCCATTGAATCCTTTAGTTAAAATTGATGATCTCGATATGGTGAATGTCATTCAATTACAAGACTATAATGGTCCAATTTACTATTTAACTTACCCGAATTTTCAAGTGATTACGACTTATAACAAGAGCCGCATGTACGCTACTGCTGTATGGTTATTAGGCACCGAAGTAGCTAGCCGATAGGCTAGCTTTTTTATACTTTATGTAAAAGTCAATAAATATTTTTGTTAAATAGATCACAATACATACATTTTTAATAACTTGTTACATTATTGATTATTTTTTAACCCAAAACTGTAAGTTTTTGCCCTTTTTGTAAAGATTTCTCGTTAAAGACTAGACACTCTCCGTAACCGATGAATATTATCCACCCCAATATAGCAATTGCAAAAGTGAATAATAAGGCATGTTCACTTTAAATTTCAGTCAATGGCTGAAAGAAAAAAGTACATGTTCTCAGGAGTTTATACAAATGCAGTTATCGCTGAAATACGTTCTTGCACTGACGGCTAGTTTAAGTATGGCCCCACTGCACGCTGAAATGGTGCAGTCATCATCATTAAACAGTGATGTAGATGGTCCTAATCTAGCAGCACGTGTATTGAGTAAAGATACTCAAAACTTTAATTCTCGTTTTTCTAACATTAACAGTCTTTCAATCACTGAACGTTCTGGCGATCAAATCCGTCGTCAAGCTATCGCAGCAAAAATTGAAATCCCTGAAGATGAGCCTTCAGTGATTGAAAAACTTAACACAGTAGCTTCAAACACTGTTCGTAAGTTTAGCCAAACTGGTATGGCATCTTGGTATGGCCGCCAATTCCATGGTCGTAAAACTGCAAGTGGTGAAACATTTGACATGAATGCTTTAACTGCTGCTCACCGTAGCCTACCGTTGAACTGTTACATTCGAGTAACCAATAAAGACAATGGTAAAAGTGTGGTTGTAAAAGTAAATGACCGTGGTCCTTTCCATGGCAACCGTGTACTTGACCTATCATACGGTGCAGCTAAACGTCTTGGTATTACCAATGCTGGTACAGCTAAAGTAAATATTGAGCGTGTTGATGGCCCAACTTCATAAGTTATAGCCTCTCGAGTTCATGTAAAAAGCCGCAATTTTTTCTGCGGCTTTTTTATATTTTAAGTTATCAAAATAATTCCTAACTTAAAGTTAAAAAATCTTCTTCTTTTGCCCCTTATCTATCTCTGAATTTGAATATTTTTTAAACAAAAAATCATGTTTATTTAATACAAGTCAATTTTGCGTCTAATTTGCGTTTAGAGCGTCTTTTTTAAATTTGCGCTACCCTAGTACCATTTTTCAAAAATAAAGGCTATTTATGGCGTTTTTAGAGTAGATGAGTAGAGCTTTTTCATACAACTTTCCCATCAATCTCAAAATCACGCTTTTTTAGATGATTTCATCATCTAGCAACACAGAAAAAATATTATGAAAAATCGCCCCATTCTTGAGGTCGAATTGACCACCTTTTCAACCACAGTCACATTATTTTTTTGTTTGCCCTTTCTTAGGTATTTTTAATACAACGCTCCCTATAGTTGAATAGTGTTAGTTTCTTGTCGAGATCCTCAAGAACAGGCTAAAATATACTCACAAAAATAAATCGAAGTTAAAACAAGGAGTGTGCTACTAATGAAATCCATTACTGAATGGTTTGATGAATATAGCGAAAGTCATCAAAATCCAACCAATAAACAAATTCACTGGCTTTGCGTTCCCGCCATTTTATTTTCTATTATTGGAATCATTGCACATTTCAGCACATTGCTTACTGCTTTATTACTTGTGTTGACCTTAGTATTTTATGCACGTTTAGATCTTGTACTTGCTGTGGCAATGGCTGCTTTACTTGTTGTTATGGCATGGCTCATTTATACCCTACCTGTAGGAGTCGGGTTTTATATCGCTATTTTTGTGATTGCTTGGGTTGGACAATTTTACGGACATAAAGTCGAAGGCAAAAAGCCCTCGTTCTTTAAAGATTTACAATTCCTACTAATTGGACCAGTTTGGTGTATGGATGCTTATCTCTCAAAAATCTTACCTAAATGGAAAAGCAGACAAAAACAAGCTCTTGCTTAAAGATTAACTTAAAGCTGAATCCTTTCGATTCAGCTTTTGCATGTTAGTAATTTATTAGAAAATTTATAAAATAAAAAACCCCTAAACTTGCTATCACACTTAAAAGAACTTTTTTTTGGTACATAGCGATTACAATACAAAAGATTGCTGCATAAATATAAGGATTATTTATCACGCCTCTTAAATGATTACCATCGAAAAAAATAACTGGAATACAAATTGCAGTTAACAAACAAGGTGCAGAATAGCTAAGCATCTTATTCAGAATAAGCGGCAGTTTAATTTTTACTTGAGGTTCTAAAAAATAATAGCGATTAAAAAAGACGATTGCTGCCAAGCCTAAAATCATAAACCAAGACATATTATTACTCCTTACCTATTTTTTCAGTTAAAACAGCAATTAACATTCCCATTAATCCTGAAAGTAAAATCGCACCCTCAATTTGATAAAATTTAAATAAAAACCCACTTATACAAGTTGTTAGCACACCAGCTATGACCGGAAATCCTTTACATAACGGCACAATCATGGCAATAAAAATAGCAACGATCGAAAAATCCAAATGGTAATTTAAAAGATCAGGTATCACTGTCGCCAGCAGTATTCCCACTAAACTAAAAGCAACCCAAAATAAATAAAAACACAGTCCTGCTCCCAACAGATATTCCGAACTTCTTTTTTCCAATGGAGCACTCACCGCAAACAATTCATCTGTTAATAAAAAGCCTAAACTCAATCGTTTCGGTAGGGTCAAAATAGAAATGTCATTTCTTAAAGTTAATGCATAAATAAAGTGCTGAGCCGTTAAAAAGAAAATAGTCAAATAAATTGTAAAAACAGATGCACCTTCCATAGCCATGCTTAAGCTAACCAACTGAGCAGCTCCAGCAAAGACGAGTCCAGACATTGCTAGTGCTTTATAGAAAGATAATCCTGCATGAATTGCCATAGATCCCGCTAAGATTGCCCACGGAATAACAGAAATTGATAAGGGCAAAATATCCATTGCGCCACGTAAAAATAAATAGGATGGCTTATTTTTTGAAAACCCAACTGGCTGATTAAGCTGAATATTCATATATAAAATCCAATATAAGAAACATCTCTATACCATGCTTGATGAGTGCCGACTTATATTGGATAAAATTGCTTTAAAACTAATTTATTTATATGTTCAAACTTGCTACATATTGAGTGGGTGTGACGCCCATTGCTTTTTTAAAGTGACGGTTAAAATGGCTTTGGTCAGAAAAACCACATTGTTGTGCCACCATGGCAATTTGGTCCCCCTGTTTTAATAACTGTCTTGCTTTTTGTAAACGTGCTTGTACAAGCCAAGCGTGAGGTGGCAGACCTACATATTTTTTAAATTGCCTTAAGAAATGCCAAGCGCTCAAGCCGACCATGTCAGCCAAATCTTGTAAAGAAAAGTTTGTTTCAGGCATTTCTACGAGCAATTCTTTAACTCTTAATATTTTTGAATATGCTTCTGGTAACTCACAAAAAGTATGATTTGATTTACCATGTCTCTTCATAAGACAAGCTAACGTTGTTAAATACATCGTTTCTTTGAGTAGGAAATTATCTTTTTGTTCTAATAAATCAAAAAGTAAGCAAAGCTGTTGAGCCAAACCTAGGTCGCGAATCACGGCTTGAGGAAACCATGGTGCTCCATGTGGATTTTCAAAAAAATCTTGGCTAACTTCTGCTAACATTTCAGGTGTTGGATAGATCGCTCGATAACGCCACCCTGACTCTACCGCAGATGAACCGGTATGAATTTCGTCAGCATTGACTAAAATAATGTCGCCTTTAGGAGCTACATGCAGCTGTCCCGTCCTAAAAAAAGACTGTGCTCCCTCTTCAATCACACCAATACAGTACCCTTCATGAGTATGCTTTGAAAATTGTGTTTGGTGATAATGTGCTTTTAATAACTCTAAACCGCCCAACTCTCGCACATGCAGATAATCGGCTTGCTCCCGCTGCATAAATACGTCTCATCTATTCAATAAAAAAACCATAGCACGTTTTAATAAACTGAATAGAACAAAATTGCTCTATGAAAATAATCTGATTAAACGTTCACTTGAGCTTTATTGATAGATCTGTCCGTCATGTTTAAGCCATCCACCTTCATGACGACCTTGTGGATCGCGATGAGTCCAATGTAGTACACCACCTTTTGAGTTGTATTCATATTCGCCATAAAACTCAACGATGTCACCTTTATTTAGATTAGAAATTTTAGGTGCCAAATCGATATTATGTGCAACCAAAATTGAAAGACCATTTTTTAATACTAGAATGAATTTCTGGTGTCTTGACCCATCATTATCATCTCTTAAAATTGCTTTGACTCGACCACTTCCCTGCACTTGAACATTACTTTGTCTCTGCTCATAAGCAGCTTTTACAGTGTCCACCCCATTATTTGAAAGTGTAGTTTCATTACGCTGAGCTGCGGGTATAGTTGATGATGGTAATTGACTTTGCTTGTGCCCAGATAAATCCAGACCAAAATACGCAGCAATCAATAAAATAATCACACCAGCAATACTGAGATTTTTTTTATTTGTCATTGTATACCCTTATTTTAACTGAGATAAAAAAAGCCCCAATGGGGCTTTTTTTATTGTGATACGAATTACTTCGCAGCAGCTTGAGCAGCAGCAACTTCTTCAGCGAAGCTAAGTTCTGCTTTCTTCTCAATACCTTCACCAACTTCGAAACGTACGAATTCAGCAACAGTAGTACCAGTTGCTTTTAATACATCAGCAACTTTCTTGTCATTGTCGATTACATACATTTGACGATCAAGAGCAACTTCGTTCAAGTATTTATCAACTGAACCAGTTACCATTTTCTCAACGATGTTAGCTGGCTTACCAGATTCTAACGCTTTCGCTTCAGCAATTTCTTTTTCTTTAGCGATAAGGTCAGCAGGAACAGCTTCAGCATTTACAGCTACTGGGTTGAATGCAGCAACGTGCATTGCAATACCTTTACCAGTATCAGCATCACCAGTATAAGAAACTACAACACCGATTTTTAAACCGTGTTTGTAGATAGCCAAGTTTTCGCCTTCAACGATTTTCGCGCGACGAACTTGGATGTTTTCACCGATTTTTTGAACAAGTGCAATACGAGCTTCTTCAACTGATTGACCGTCTGCTAATTTTAATTCAGCGATTTTAGCAGCATCAGTTTCACCAGCAGCTAAAGCAGCAGTAGCAACAGCTTTTGAGAAGTTAGAGAAGTTTTCGTCTTTAGCAACGAAGTCAGTTTGACAGTTAACTTCAACTAAAATTGCTTTGTTGCCTTCTTGAACGATTGTGATTGCACCGTCAGCAGCAATGTTACCAGCTTTTTTAGCAGCTTTAGCTTGACCAGATTTACGAAGGTTATCAATAGCAAGCTCGATGTCACCGTTCGCTTCTGTTAATGCTTTTTTGCATTCCATCATTGCAAGACCAGTACGGTCACGTAATTCTTTTACCATGCTTGCAGTAATTGCAGTCATGTTGATCTCCTAAAATCGGTAGAAAATAAATCTTTTCAACAAAAACGGCCCAAAGAAACTCTGGGCCGTTTGCACTCTCGACGCTTAATTTGCCACCATTACATGTCGCAAAAATGACAAGCCTGCGTCAAAACGCATTAAGCCTCAGAAGCGTCTTTCGCAGCGTCATCGCCTTTTGCTTGAGCGTTCGCTTGAGATTGAGCGTATTCTTTACCAGCAAGAATTGCGTCAGCCATAGCTGAAGCATATAGAGTTACTGCACGGATCGCATCGTCGTTACCAGGAATAACGTAATCAACGTTGTCTGGGTTAGAGTTTGTATCAACGATACCGATAACAGGAATACCTAAGTTCTTAGCTTCTTTGATTGCAATCGCTTCGTGATCAACGTCGATTACAAATAATGCGTCAGGTAAACCACCCATGTTTTTAACGCCGCCTAAAGAGCGCTCAAGTTTTTCCATCTCACGAGCACGTTCTAAAGCTTCACGTTTAGTAAGCTTAGCAAAAGTACCATCTTGAGATTGAGTTTGAAGATCTTTTAAACGGTTGATAGATTGGCGAAGTGTTTTCCAGTTCGTCAACATACCACCTAACCAACGGTGATCTACATATGGTTGACCAGCGCGTTGAGCTTGTTCACGGATGATGTTAGAAGCAGCACGTTTTGTACCAACGAACAAAACTTTGTTCTTTTTGCTTGCTAATTGGTTAGCGAAGTTCAAAGCATCATTTAACGCAGGAACAGTGTGCTCAAGGTTGATGATGTGAATTTTGTTGCGCGCGCCAAAAATGTATTGACGCATTTTTGGGTTCCAGAAACGAGTTTGGTGACCAAAGTGCGCACCTGCTTGAAGAAGGTCGCGCATGCTTACGTTGTAATCTGCCATTTTCTTTACCTTAAAAGTTGGGTTAGGCCTCCATATATCCGCATTCTCCACCTTTTTACGGGCACCCAGAGTAATGTGACGATATATGTGCGGATTTTTTACTCCATCTATCAAAATTGTTCGTAAAAGATATTCACGAAAAGCATTTGATAAAATGGGCGGCTATTTATACCATAGACGCTTGTAAATTACCAAAAGTTTTTAGAGATCATGAACAGTACTTATACAGCTCCACGTCGATTAATCAAAACTCCAGATGAAATTGAAAAAATGCGCATTGCAGGACGACTGGCGGCTGAAGTTCTAGAGATGATCAAGCCCCATATTAAGGCAGGTGTAAGTACACTTGAACTTGATACCATTTGTCGTAATCACATTGAAAATGTGCAACATGCTATTCCTGCATGTGTAGGCTATGGTGGAGCTCCTGGGCGCCCTGCTTTTCAACACTCTATTTGTACTTCGGTTAACCATGTTGTCTGTCATGGTATTCCCTCTGAAAATAAAATTTTAAAAAATGGTGACATCCTTAATATTGATGTCACTGTCATTAAAGATGGTTACCACGGCGATACCAACATGATGTATGTCGTTGGTGGTGAAACTTCTATTTTAGCCAGCCGTCTATGCAAAGTTGCTCAAGAAGCGATGTATCGTGGAATGGCAACTGTTAGAGATGGTTCATATTTAGGTGATATCGGCCACGCAATCCAAAAGTATGTCGAATCAGAACGTTTTAGTGTAGTACGCGAATATTGTGGTCACGGTATTGGAACTGTTTTCCATGATGAACCTCAAGTACTCCATTATGGTCAAGCTGGTACAGGTATGCGTCTGGAAGCAGGTATGACTTTTACAATTGAACCAATGGTAAATGCTGGCGTATGGCAAACTAAATTGTTAGGTGACAAATGGACTGTCGTAACCAAAGACCATAAACTTTCAGCTCAGTATGAACATACTATTTTAGTCACCCAAACAGGCATTGAAGTTTTAACTGCTCGTCCTGAAGAAGACCTATCTCGCTTCAACCAATAATTTAAAAATCTTAAATAAAAGGCTACTTTATGTAGCCTTTTATTATTTATTATGTACTTTTTATTAACAAATCTTTCTAAATATAAACAAATATTTCAAAAAAATTACAACTATTAATTTTTAATACACAATCTATTCAATAAAACAAGGTATGGTGGGCTCAATAAAAATCAGTAAACAAATGTCGGACATGGAGTCCTTTTATGATGAAAAAGTCATTATTTTGTATGACAGCTGCCTTTTTAGCTCTGCCAACATTCACTTATGCCGCTTCACCATATTTTAGTTTTAAAGATGGCGATGGCTTCAAACGTTTTTCTGTCTCTGCTGGTTGGCTCCATGCTATGCCTCAAGGCTCAGGAAACCCTGTCAATATCAATACTAGCGTTGCAGAAGGTACAACATCTAAAGTTGGAGATGTGTCTACAAAAGCCGTTTTAGATGCAATCGACCAAAGTAAAACTTCAGGAAAGTTCTGGTATAGCACTATTAGCCTTCTTGATAAGTTTACAGACACTCTTCCCTCATCACTTGCAGGTACAGCAGAAGTTAATGGTCTTTCTCAATGGCAACAACAAGGTTCTGGCTTAGAAGCTGCTGATGTTGATACTGTTGGTCTTATGTTTAATTACAACTTTACGGACAATTTATCTTTAGAAATTAAAGGTGGTATTCCTCCTAAAGTAGATATTAATGGAAAAGGTAATATTTATGCTCCCCTTTCTGGAAAAGCGACTCCTCTAAAAGACGGATCTTTAATAGGAGGAATCATAGGAGATGGAATTTCCGAGGCGGGTGGAGATATTCCTTTAAAACAAGACCTGCATATTACTGATCTTTCTCAGGGAGGTAAGGCTGCGACTGCTCGTGCATGGTTACCAGCCGTTGAACTACATTATCAATTTGGTAAATCAGGGGTAAATAAGTTCCGTCCTTATATCGGAGCTGGCGTGATGTATGCATACTTTAATGATTTAAAAATGAATCCCGGTATTGAGGCCGATTTAATTCAAGCGGGTCACATGATCCAGAATATCCATGATGGTAAAGCTGGTGCAGCATTAGATCGCAACACATCATCAGCAAATCCTATCGTTAAACTAGAAGCAACCGATACTTTTGCCCCTATTATGACTTTAGGTGCATCTTATGACTTCAACCCAAACTGGTTTGCTGTTGGTTCAGTTTCATATTCCAAAATGAATAGTGAAGCAAAAATATATGTGACTGACCAAAATACAGGTAAAGAGCTAATTAAAGCGAATACCAAAATTGATATTGACCCACTCATTACATATGTTGGTGTCGGTTACCGCTTCTAATTTTTGTGTCACCCAAAGCTATAAAAACTTATGCACGTTTTTATAGCTTTCTTTTTTTCTATATTTTGCTTCTTTTTAAATCAAAATGCTAAAAAAATGAGCACTTTTATAAAGCCGATTGAAAAAATTTACCGCCTTCCTCTCTTATGAGCATTTACTGATTTATTTCTGTTTTTTAATTAATTTTATTTTTAATAAACTAACTCAATAGAATTAGAAAGTAATTTTTCCTTTTTAGTAAAATTAATTTTTTGGCACAAGCTTTGCTTTATTCATAGCGAGATGAGTCAACGATGATTCAATGAATAAACCAAGACGGCCAACGATGTCCGCTCTGATCGGTCTGCAGATAGGCAATAAATTGCCATGCAAATTAAAATTTCGTTCAGTTCAGAGGGACGGCGTATGTCTTCAAATATCAATCTAGATGCAAAAAAAGCAACTGAAATAAAATTATTTAGCTTTTCTACTCCTGCAATGCGCGCTTTCCACATGACATGGCTCGCATTCTTTGTGTGCTTCTTCGCATGGTTTGCTTGCGCACCATTAATGCCGGTTATTAAAGGTGAGTTCGGCTTAACCAAAGACCAAATTGCCAATATCAATATTGCCGCCGTTGCAATTACGATTTTAGTACGACTCGCTGTCGGCCCACTTTGTGATAAATATGGCCCGAGGATTACCTATACAGCTCTTCTCTTGCTTGGCAGTATTCCTGTATTTGGGGTTGCTGCTGCTAACAGTTATGAGTCTTTTTTATTCTTCCGCTTACTGATTGGTGCAATTGGCGCAAGCTTTGTTATTACGCAATATCATACAAGCGTTATGTTTGCACCTAATGTTGTAGGTACAGCAAATGCGGCAGCAGCTGGTTGGGGTAATGCTGGTGGCGGTGCAACCCAAGCTCTAATGCCTTTATTACTTGGTGCAATTGTCATGTTCGGTGTCGAACAAACTATGGGCTGGCGTGTTGCACTAATCGTACCAGGCGTAATGATGGTCATTGTTGGTATTCTTTACTGGAAACTCACCCAAGACTGTCCTCAAGGAAACTTCAAAGAAGTCCGCGCACAAGGGATTGAAGTTGGCAGTGGTAAAAAAGGTGGCATGGCAATTTTGATGCAAGCTGCCCGTAACTACCGTGTCTGGATTTTATTTGTGGCTTACGGTGCATGTTTCGGGATTGAAATTTTTATCCATAACGTTGCAGCAATGTACTATGTTGATCATTTCAAAATGGATTTAAAAACTGCTGGTTTAACCGCGGGGATATTTGGTCTTCTTGCACTCTTTGCTCGTGCACTTGGCGGTATTATTTCCGATAAAGTCGCACTCAAAAAAGGTTTAGATGGCCGCACTAAAGTACTGGTACTCATGATTTTGGGTGAAGGTTTATTCTTGATTCTTTTCTCTCAAATGAATGTGGTCGCTCTTGCAATTATTTCTATGACGATTTTTGCCTTGTTTACTCACATGGCTTGTGGCGCGACTTATGCTCTCGTACCATTTATTGATCGTAATGCTTTAGGTGGTGTTGCAGGCATTATTGGCGCAGGTGGCAATGTGGGTGCTGTTGCAGCTGGTTTCTTATTAAAAGGTTTGCTAGATGTTCAAACTTGTCTATTTATTTTAGGTGGTTTGGTTATGGTCGCAGGCTGTAGCGTAATTCTAATTCGCTTCACGACTGAACATAAAGAAAAAGAACAAGTACTTTTTGAACAAGCATTACTTGAACGTAATTCCGCAGCTTAATTTTTACAAGAAGCAGAGATCAAAATGATGTCTGCTTCTTTAATTTTCTTCTCATAAAATACGATTCTTCAGAACTTTTTAATTCTTCTTAAATATTCCCTCCAACTATATCGATATTTTTCGATATATCTTCTACAATAAATCATCATTATTATAATTTTCCATTAATCATGACTAAAACTGGCAACCAATTTTCTCAGTCCCTCATCTATATGCTGATTGGCAGTGCAATTATTCTGGCCCTTTCATTAGGTGTCCGTCATGGTTTCGGTCTCTACCTTGTACCCATGAGCCATGAATTTGGCTGGGGACAGCATGTTTTTAGTCTTGCGATAGCCATGCAGAACCTGATCTGGGGAGCTGTTCAGCCTTTTACTGGAGCAATTGCAGATAAATATGGCAGTAAAGTTGTGGTTGCTGTTGGTGGCTTACTTTATACCCTAGGCCTACTTTTAATGGCTTTTAGTTCAAGTGTACTCATTTTAAATTTAAGCTTAGGCCTTATTATTGGTTTAGCTTTATCAGCAACCTCTTTTACGGTTTTACTGAGTGCAGTAGGCCGAGCTGCCCCTCCAGAAAAAAGAAGTATGGCAATGGGTATTGCCAGTGCAGCAGGCTCTTTTGGTCAGTTTATTATGCTACCTTCCACCCTTCTCTTGCTTAAAACGGTAGGATGGTCGTCAGCTTTAATGGTGAGTGCACTGTTAATTGCGTTTATCATTCCCCTAGCGTGGATGCTAAAAGGACCAAGCAATCAAACACCAAAAGCAATTGCTCAACCACAGCTCACATTTAAACAAGTACTGAATATTGCTAGAAAACATAAGCCATTCTGGTGGTTAGCTTTAGGATTTTTAGTCTGCGGATTTCAGGTGGTCTTTTTAGGTGTTCATCTGCCGGGCTATTTAATCGATCACGGCTTTGATGCTGCTACAGGTACCGTGTTTCTTGCTTTAGTTGGGTTATTTAATATTGTGGGGACTTATGGGGCGGGTTGGCTGGGAGATCGATTCTCAAAACCTAAATTATTAATGGCACTTTACGGTAGCCGTGGCATCGCAATCATCGCCTTTTTATTATTACCTCTAAGCACTTATACGGTATATGCTTTTGGCATCATTATGGGACTTTTATGGCTCTCTACAGTTCCACTTACCAACGGCATTGTCGCAAATATGTTCGGTGTTAAATACCTTTCAATGTTAAGTGGTATTGTGTTTTTCACCCATCAAGTCGGTTCTTTCTTTGGCGGTTGGCTTGGCGGTGTTAACCATGACTTAACAGGTAATTACAATGCGATTTGGCTATGTTCAATAGCATTGAGTATATTAGGGGTAATCGTACATTTCTTTGTAAATGAGGAGGCTGTTATTCATGACGCATAATGCCTTACTTTTGAAAACAATTATGACTTTGCTCGTGATTACTCTGCTGGCTTGTTCAATCATTTTATGGAAACAAACTCCTGATTTATTTGTATATTTTAATCAAGCATTTTGTGCCCACTAGAGATATAGACAGCCAGACGCATACTGCAAATTGTCATAAAAATATAAAAAACCTATGGTCTAATGAAAATAAAAAGCCCGCAAGTTTGCGGGCTTTTTTATGAAAAACTTATTTAAAATCAAAACAAACGATTCATACCATTAAGCGCAGCTACACGATATGCTTCTGCCATTGTTGGATAGTTAAACGTTGTTTCAACAAAATATTTCAAGGTATTGTTTGGGCTGTGCATAACTGCTTGCCCAATGTGGATAATTTCGGCAGCGTTATTGCCAAAACAGTGAATACCTAAAATTTCCATAGTGTCGCGGTGGAAAAGAATTTTTAACTCACCCACTGTGTCACCAGTAATTTGCGCACGAGCCAAATGACGGAAAGAAGCTTGACCTACTTCATACGGAATTTTCTCTTCCGTTAATTCCTGTTCATTTTTACCAATTGATGAGATTTCTGGAATGGTATAGATACCTGTTGGGATATCACGTACTGGCTTCGCATCTTCACCACTCATGTTTGCGCCAGCACAGCGCCCTTGGTCATAAGCAGCAGAAGCAAGTGATGGCCAACCAATCACGTCACCAGCAGCATAAATATTTTCAACTTCAGTTTGGTATTGATCATTTACTGAAAGTTGACCACGGTTATTTGGTACTAACCCAACATTCTCAAGACCTAAGCCTTCTGTGTTACCTGAACGGCCGTTACACCAAAGAATCGCATCGGCTTTAATCTTTTTACCACTTTGTAAATGTAGTACAACATGGTCATCAAACGTTTCAAGATGATCCATTTGCTCATTGTGACGAATCAATACACCTTGTTCACGCAAGTGATAAGACAATGCATCAGCAATTTCATCATCTAGATAACTTAATAATTTTTGCTGAGTATTAATCAAGTCAACTTTATGGTCTAAACCAATAAAGATTGAGGCATATTCACAGCCAATAACACCCGCGCCATAAATAATGATTTTTTGAATTGAATAATCAAGATCAAGGATTTTGTCCGAATCGAATACGCGAGGATGATCAAAGTCTAAACCTTGCGGATGATAAGGACGACTACCTGTAGCAATCACGATTTGCTTACAGATAATTGTTTCTTTAATGCCTTCATGGCTAAAAACTAAAACTGTATTTTTATCTTGAATATATGCACGGCCGTGGAATACACCGATTTTGTTACGATCGTAAAAACGTGTATGCGTATCAACCTGTTGTTGAATTACTTTGTGTGCATTACGCAAAACCTGTTTCATGGTGAACTGTTTCCATTCACCTACTTTTTGAAACATTGGATCACGCTGATAGCGAATAATACTAGAAACTGTTTGACGTAATGCTTTACTTGGAATAGTACCTACATGTGCACAGTTACCACCCAGTTGATCACGCACATCTACAATTGCAACACGCTTACCCGCTTTTGCAAGCTTCATTGCCGCGCCTTCACCTGCAGGTCCAGAACCGAGAACTACCGCATCGTATTTAACGAAATTCCCACTAACGACCTCTTTTTTACGTGGCATTGAAAGCTCCTTCCTCACTTGAATGACCATATTTTATAATAAATTATGGCTAATGTGCGGTGAATTTATGTATTTCTCAACCCTATATTTCTGAATAACCACATTTATTATATGAATAGTTATTTTCCGCTATTAACTGCAGAAGTTCGCTATAATACAATGTCAATGTCTCTATAAACGAGTGGAAAAGTTAAATATGTCAGAACACCGTAAACCTGAACAGGGTGTAAAACTTCGTGGCGCAGAAAAAGTCGCAAGAATTCCTGTAAAAGTTGTACCTACGGTTGAAGTGCCGCGTAAACCTGACTGGATTCGTGTCAAGATGACGGCACCAGAAGAAGTTCAGCGTATTAAAACCACTTTACGTGCTCAAAAACTCCATACCGTTTGTGAAGAAGCTGCTTGTCCAAACCTACCAGAATGTTTTGGTGGTGGTACAGCAACATTCATGATCATGGGTGATATTTGTACACGTCGTTGCCCTTTCTGTGATGTAGCACATGGTCGTCCAAATGCACTCGATGCAGATGAACCTCGTCACATGGCAGAGACAATTGCTAATCTTAAGCTCAAATATGCCGTAATTACTTCGGTTGACCGTGATGACTTACTTGACGGCGGTGCACAACACTTTGTGGACTGTATCAAAGAAGCTCGTACACTAAGCCCAAATACATTGCTTGAGATTTTAGTACCAGATTTCCGCGGACGTATGGATATTGCTTTACGCATTATGACTGAATGTCCGCCAGACGTATTTAACCACAACATCGAGACTGTGCCACGACTATATAAAGCGATGCGCCCAGGTTCAGACTATCAACATTCTTTAAACTTATTAAAAATGTTTAAAGAATATTGCCCTGATATCCCAACAAAATGTGGTTTGATGGTGGGTATCGGTGAAACTGAAGAAGAAGTTATTGCTTTGCTTGATGACTTGCGTGCTCATGATGTTGACTATGTGACTATTGGTCAATACTTACAACCTTCTAAACAACACGCGCCAATTGACCGCTTTGTAACGCCAGAAGAGTTCGAACGTTATGCAGAGCATGGCCGTAAACTTGGCTTTAGAAATATTTGGTCTGCACCAATGGTCCGTTCAAGTTACTTTGCTGATCGTCAATACCACGGTGAACCAGTACCAGAAGTTCGTCGCAAAGTAGATCCAGCTAAAAAAATCGCTGTTCAAGTTGTCGAAGCTTAAAAATTAAATATCTATAAAAGCCCTCTACGTTAGAGGGCTTTTTATTTGTATAAGAAAATCAATAACATTTCTTGACAAATCGATAAAACAACCCATTATACTTTCACTTAAAAATATCTTATACCTAAAAGTACGATATATCCCTGCTCTAGCATATACATCAATTGCGACATAAAAAATTAAATTTAAACAGCATTAAAAATTAGCTAGTTAAGCCTTAAATCTCTCCTCGCTTTTTTGTAACTTCTAACTTGAGGGCTTATCTAGCAAGGAGCAAGTATGATTTTCCTACTCTTTGTTTTAAGCGTTGTCATTCAGCTTTTTGCAATATGGGCAATTTTCTTTTTTAATCTAAACAGAACCATTGGTAGTGTTATTACGATTGCTGTAGCCATACTTACTGCACTCATACTAACGCCATGGGCTCTCCTTTTAGGTATTCCCCTTATTGTCCTTAGTATCATTATTTTATTTGCACCATTACGCTTTAATCTAATTACTCAACCTGCATATAAAACATTAGCAAACTCAATGCCGAGCATCAGTACGACTGAACAAGAGGCTTTAGAGGCAGGTACCAGTTGGTGGGAAAAAGAATTATTTATGGGGGCACCCGATTGGTCACAATTTGAAAAATATCCCTACCCAACGCTGTCAGCAGAAGAACAAAGTTTTATCGACAATGAAGTTGAGCTCCTTTGTAACATGCTAGATGAATGGGAAATTCATCATCACTTAAAAGATCTACCACCAGAAGTTTGGCAATTTATTAAAGATAAGGGTTTTTTAGGACTCATTATTCCAAAATCCTTTGGCGGCAAAGAATTTAGCTCATTTGCCCAAAGTCGTATTATGAGCAAAATTGCTTCCCGCTCACTCACCACAGCTGTGAGTTGTATGGTTCCAAACTCGTTAGGACCGGGTGAGCTACTCATGCACTACGGTACAGATGCACAAAAACAGCAGTATTTACCGGGCCTTGCTAAAGGTGAAGAAATCCCATGCTTTGGTTTAACCAGTCCAGAAGCAGGTTCAGATGCAGGCGCGATTCCAGATTCGGGTGTTGTTTGCTACGGTGAATATGAAGGTACTCAAGTTCTTGGGCTGCGCATGAATTTCTCTAAACGCTGGATTACGCTTGCGCCAATTGCCACCGTTGTTGGTCTAGCCTTTAAACTTTATGACCCAGAAGGCCTATTGGGAGATAAAAACAAAACAGAATACGGTATTACTTGTGCCTTAATTCCTGCAAGTCATGCGGGTGTAAAAATAGGAGCACGCCATTATCCTGGTTCACCATTTATGAATGGAACAGTAGAAGGAGAAGATGTTTTTATTCCTATTGACTGGATTATTGGTGGTCAAGAAAATGCCGGTAAAGGTTGGCGAATGCTCATGGAATGTTTAGGCGTGGGCCGTGGTATTTCCCTTCCAGCTCTAGCAACAGCCGCAGGTGAAATGAGCTATTTAACCGTTGGTGCTTTTGCGAAAATTCGCCAGCAATTTAATATTTCTGTCGGTAAATTTGAAGGCGTACAAGAAGCAACCAGCGAAATCGCCAGCGATGCCTATATGCTTGAAGCATTCCGTTATTTAGTGACATGTGGCCTAAACCAAGGTGGAACACCTGCCGTGATGACTGCTATGGCAAAATATTATGCAACTGAAACGATGCGTAAAGTTATCAATCACGGAATGGATATTGCTGGCGGACGTGCAATTCAACTTGGGCCACGTAATTTCCTTGCCCTTACCTATCAGGCAATTCCAATTGCTATTACGGTAGAAGGCGCAAATATTTTGACCCGTTCATTGATGATTTTTGGTCAAGGTTCAATGCGTTGTCATCCTTATCTATTTGAAGAGTTACAACTCCTTCAATCTGAAGATAAGAATAATTCAGTCAAAAAATTTGATGATTTGTTATTTAAACATTTAGCCTATACCTTTAACCGTGGTGCAAGATCATTTGCTTATGGTTGGACAGGTGGCTCAAGCGATACGCCTCAGTCAGCAGATCAATTCACTGCAAGTTACTATAAAACGATTAATCGTTTTAGTGCCAACTTTGCACTTGTTTCGGATATGTCACTTGGTTTACTTGCAGGAGATCTAAAACGCAAAGAAATGTTATCAGGCCGCTTGGCAGATATTCACGCGCACCTGTTTATTTCTACTGCGATTTTAAAATTTTATGAAGCTGGACAAAAAACTGAAGCTGAACAACTTCACGCTAAATTAGCGCTACAAAAAGCGCTCTTGAATATTCAGGAAGCATTTTGGGGATTATTTGAAAACTTCCCAGCTAAACTTCCAGCAGCATTTGTAAAATGGATCTGTTTCCCTTTTGGTCGTGTCATTTCAAAGCCAGATGATGAGTTAAAACAACAAGTCGCTGAACTTATGATGCAAGAGCACCCTTTCAGAGAACAGCTTAAACATCACGTATTTTATTCAACCAAAGCCGATGATGTAACTGGTCGTTTAGAGCATGCTTTCCAAATTCTGCGAACGCTTGAACCGCTTTGGGATAAGTTTAAAAAAGCTGAATCTAAAGGCAAGTTTACGGGTCTTACTTTTGAAGAAAATATTGCACAAGCGATAAAAGAAGGCTTTATTTCTGAAAGCGAAGCTCAACAATTATTGCAATACAACGCAATTCGATTCGACAGCATGCTTACCGATGTTTTTGATGAAGATTTAAATAAAGATCTTCCTTTGTCGAACCCTCATCAAATTTAGTGACCGATGCCTCCACTAATTCACTATTGCAATCACACTTGATTCGCATTAATTAATAAACAGCCATAAAAGCGTCAATCGACGCTTTTATTTTTAGGAGAAATTAATGTCTAAGCAAGATTACGAAAATGGATTAAAAGTTCGCACAGAAGTGATGGGAGAAGCTTTTGTAAAGCGTGCCCAAGAAAATACCGTACCCTTTACCCAGCCTTTACAAGACTGGATTAATGAGCATGCATGGGGATCGACTTGGCAACGTGAAGGTGTGCTACCTCGTAAATATCGCTCATTAATTACTTTGGCAATGCTCACGGCACTAAAATCACCAACTGAACTCAAAGGCCATGTTCGTGGTGCACTCAACAATGGTTGTACAGTTGAAGAGATTCAAGAAACTTTATTGCACAGCCTGCCAT
>ERZ941706.95-NODE-95-length-31434-cov-7.533701_pt1 | contig 31434 bp, 27 predicted proteins | sample MGYA00521232_ERZ941706 | MGnify/ENA primary metagenome ERZ941706 (study PRJEB32759, sample SAMN07749893) | skin metagenome | biome: transportation; feature: city; material: polyester macromolecule | host: Homo sapiens | place: Hong Kong:ER line | collected 2017-07-19...
TATCTGCATCACCGCCGATGGATGTGCATTATAGACCATCTCATCCCCTTTGCAATACCTTTTTTAATATTAGTGCAACAACAGTTCGCTTTTTAATCAAAAACGATAAAAATAGTCATTTTTTATATAAACATGGTTGTAAAAGCATCAATTTATCTAAAATTTTCTCGTCTTGATTCTTTTCTTGCCATCTAAGTGGGCGACAATCAATATATTCACAGTATCCCCCCTCTCCTTGCAGACACTGTTCATTCCAACTTAATTGATATTGAAAGCTTCCCACATATCCGGCCGCCAACCCAAACTTATAATCACCACGACTTTGTGCATAAAGTTCAAAAATTATTTTTCCATTTTTCTCACATTGCCAAGAAAACTCCCTAGGCAAGTACATCTCTTTACCATTTGGTGTTTTAACCTTTGGATAAACTCGGTGGATATGTAAATTTACGTCTTCTGTAAAACTTTCAACAGGCTTCCCAAATTCTTGAATATCTAATCTTGAACATAGGATGATATTCCACTGATTTCTTATTTGTAAGAATGTAAGCTGCGTCGTTTCATTTAAGTTAATAATTTGGCACGTATAGAAACATAAAGATAAGAACGGTAAGTGCAAAGCTCGCGCGTGTTTAAATCGCCCCAACCCTTCAATTTGATATTTCTGTCCTTTATAAAAAATTTCCCCTTCACATACACATAGTGTTGACCAATAGTCAGAAACACCCCACTGCAAAGCAGAGGCATTAGATATATTTTCTGGAATCTGAATCGTAAGATCACACCCCATTTCTGGGTCTAATCGTTGAAGGCGAATCACGGGAATTTGCCATTGAATCAGGTCGGTTTTATCAAATTGATATAGCGCCGAATCAAACTGGCATTGGCGTCGAATAGAATATGTTTTTAAATGTCCCACACTATGTTGGCTATTACTTACAAGCACTGTTGCAGTGTCGATAGCTGAAGTTGTAATGCTATGGGCGTTATAACACAGAGGAATACGTGGCTGTCCCACTAAACTAATATAATTAAAATAACGAAGTGGGGTTGGTAAATTAGGAAGGATCAAGCCTTGATAAACAATTTTAAAAAAGCCACGAGAAGGTTGATAAACAACCCCCTCTTTAACATTAGGGCCCAGCTGCTGTAATTGATTAATTTCACTTATCAACTTAGGCATACTGAACCTCTTCTATTTTATGTTTTTAGTGTTTCATTACTCTTGCGTGCAAATAAAGTCGTAACAAAACCAGATAGAGCATAGATAATTGAAACTGTCAAAATGCCCATTGGAATATTATAAGTGATTGCCGCAAAAATCAGTACTACTGGCAACATAACTACAAAAGGAACGCGTTTACGATCCATCTGCTTGAAAGAATAATATTTAATATTGGAAATCATGAGTAATCCCACAATTACCATAAGAACAGCATTAATAGTTTGAATCGCAATATCACGTAAATCAAAAATGAAAGGATAATCGCGAGCAACCCAGACGAGTGAAATAATGATAATAGCAGCGAGTGGACTTGCAATGCCGATAAAATAACGCTTATCAACAACGCCTATTTGCACATTAAAACGCGCTAGTCGGAAGGCTGCGCAGGCTGTATAAACAAAACAACAAGCTAAACCAATACGGCCTAAATCATGCAAACTCCAGCTATACATCAGCATTGCTGGAGCCACACCAAAAGCTAACAAGTCTGAGAGAGAATCATATTGTTCGCCAAAAGCACTTTGTGCGCCAATTGCTCGAGCAACTCGACCATCTAAGCCATCTAATAGCGCTGCAATAAAAATGGCATAGATCGCTTGGTTAAAATCCCCATTCATACTTGCAATGATGGAATAGAAACCGGACAACAGAGCAGCGGTTGTAATTAAGTTAGGCCAAAGATAAATACCTCGGCGCTTCACTTTTTGTCCTTCCGGATTATCTTCTTCTTCAACCACTTCAAATGTAATCCCATCAAATGAATGTTCATTATGAGTTAAATCTTGCTCTGGTTTAGGCGCATTTGTCATTATTTTCTATTCCAAACATGTGCATTGATTTAAGTTAACTGTTACTCACCTACCAACCAGCGAACAGCAGCATGACCACCAGTTTCTTGCATGCGAAGATGCGGGAATAACCACTGTAGTGCTTGGTCTGCTTGTTCAGAGAACTGCCAAGGTGGGTTAATCACTAATAGACCACAACCATTTAGACCCACAGGTGTGTCATCTGGCCACACACAAATTTCACAAACTAACTGACGGCGAATACCCGTTTTAAACATTTTCTTTTCAAAACGTTCAATCATCGCTCGGTCTTTGATTGGATACCAAACTGCAAAAACGCCTGTTGGCCATTTTTTATAAGCTTGTTGTAAAAGTTCAACTAATTGCGGAAAGTCTTTACGTTCTAATTCGTAAGGAGGGTCGATCATAACAAGACCGCGCTTTTCTTTTGGCGGAATTACGCCGAGCAAGCCTTCATATGCATCACGCTCATGTAAACCTGCACGTTTATCACGAATGTTATGACGTAATTGCTGAAATACATCGCGCTGCATTTCAAAAATTGTTGCCTTATCAATTTCACGCATGCCTTGCAAAGCAAACCAAGGAGAACCTGGATAACTCCCCTTACCTTCTTCAGAACGCAATTGTTCGACTAACTTCAAATATTGTTGGATTGCTTCAGGTGCCTGACGCTTTTCCATTTCAGATAGTTGAACTAGACGATGAATGCCTGTGAGAAATTCTCCAGACTTTTGTGCAGGTGCCAGAGATAAATCATATTTGCCGGCCCCTCCATGCGTATCGATATAACGATAAGGTTTATCTTTAGCATTTAAACGGTTGAGCAGCTGTAGCAAAAGCACATGCTTCATAACATCTGCAAAGTTGCCCGCATGGAAATGGTGACGGTAATTCATGTTGACTTTAATTCCTCAATTCAACAAATAGTTTAACATGAAAAAAATATTCTTTCGTAAGGTTGTGATCATCTAAAATAGAGCTGCTTGATATTTTTACGATCTACTCGAGGTTATATGCGTTCTCACTCACTTCCTGATTCATGGAATTTGGATCAAATTTTAGATGATTTAAATGCGCATGGCTTTGCCATTATAAATCAAGCATATCCAGATCAATATCGCGCACAGGTTTCTCAAGAATGTAGCCATCATATGGATGAATTTAGAGAAGCAGGCATTCAAAACGGCGTTGTAAGTAATATTCGTAGCGACCATATTCTCTGGATTAATGACCGGCTCCCTATTGCTCAGCTACATATTGAAACCTTAACTTTATTTTCACAAAGTCTAAATCAAGCATTCTATTTAGGGATTAAAGAGGTTGAAGCTCATTTTGCCCGTTATAATTTGGGTGAATTTTATGCTTTACACCGAGACAATCCTCAACAAAAAAATGATCGTATTATCTCAACTGTCTATTATCTACATCCAGAATGGCAAGAGGATTGGGGTGGGCAATTGCGACTACAAGATAACAACGAGAAATGGCATATTGTTAATCCCGAACCCAATCGACTGGTAATATTTCAAAGCGATTTATTACATGAAGTATTAATTTCAAAACAACAAAGGCTATCTATTACGGCTTGGCTTCGTAGTGGAAATTCTATTTGGGTTTAAAGGTTACTCTTTAAATTTGATAAATGAACCCGATATAAAAGCTATTGATTAAAAAAGGTGATGGCGTATGTCTATTGAAAGTAAAACAATTGTGAACCGAATTGGTGAAACAGACCAACTTTATTTGACTGAAAATACGCCTGAGCTTGCTTTAGAGCGTGCTGAGTTACGCATGCAACTTGTAGTATTAAGTCGTGTTCGCCAAGAACAGCTACATTTCTTACAAGAAGCTATTGTCTTGCTTGAACAAGCACGCATGGAATATGAAGAAATGCCATTGAGCTTATATCTTAATTTGTCTTTACATTTAGCCAAAGCCTATATGCTTTATTTTGAACTCAATAAAGAAAAACGTTTTGCGCTGATTACTCAACAAATTTTGAAGCCATTAGCACATCATGAACATGCTGATATCTACTTCTTCTTGGCATATGCGTCAGCAGCACGACAAGAGTCAGCATTAACAAGACATTGGTTAACTAAATATTTATCAACGTCTACATGTGATCTTGAATTGCTTCATGGCCAACCTGTATTTGACCTTGTACGTCATGAGCCATGGTATAAAGATAAATTAAAAGTAAAGACACATTAAACTCTTAATGCAATAAAGCCTGTTTTACGTATTACTTGTAAAACAGGCTTTATTTTTTTGAAATTATTTTTTCACACTGTCTTCATGCAGTTGTTCATTGAGCTCATCAATAACCACAATCCACTCATCATCTTTTTCCCAATGACTCTTCAAAAAATCGCTTTGACCTTTTGACCAAAAAGATGCTTCATGTAATTTTTGCTCGGCTGGCAATTGATGTGTTTTGATAAAGTTTTCAATACTTGCTTCATCAGAATCTAAACCCAACTGATCAAATAAAAGCTCTAAAGTCGGTTGCTGTTCAAACATTGTTATTCTCCTATAACTTCTTTTAAATCATCTATTAACTAATCTAACAATAAAACGTTTTTACTTGCATGATAGTGTCTATATTTTCTTGTTGCTTTTTGTGTTTGCTTTTTCAGAATTCAATAAAAAAGCACTCTAAAAGAGTGCTTTTTTAACTCATCAAACTGATGAATTATTTTACCATGTCAGCAATTGCTGCACGTTCTTCTTCAAGCTCGTTTAGAGTGAAGTTGATACGCTCACGGCTGAATTCATCGATTTCTAAACCTTGAACGATTTTGTATTCACCGTTTTCAGTTGTAACAGGGAAACCGAACATAACGCCTTCAGGAATACCATAAGAACCATCAGATGGAATACCCATAGTTACCCATTTGCCGTTTGTACCAAGCGCCCAGTCACGCATATGGTCAATTGCAGCGTTAGCAGCAGAAGCAGCAGAAGACAAACCACGCGCTTCGATGATCGCAGCACCACGTTTACCAACAGTTGGAAGGAATACGTCTTTGTTCCAAGCTGGATCGTTGATTTTGTCTTTTAAGCTTTCGCCATTTGCAGTTGCAAAACGGTAGTCAGCATACATTGTTGGAGAGTGGTTGCCCCAAACTGTTAAGTTTTCGATGTCAGCAACTGCAACACCAGCTTTTTGAGCAACTTGAGTCAACGCACGGTTGTGGTCAAGACGCAACATCGCTGTGAAGTTTTTCGCTGGAAGATCTGGAGCAGATTTCATTGCGATGTAAGCGTTAGTGTTTGCAGGGTTACCTACAACTAATACTTTAACGTTACGGCTAGCAACTTCGTTTAATGCTTGACCTTGGCCGATGAAAATTTCACCGTTAACTTTTAACAAGTCAGCACGTTCCATACCAGGACCACGTGGACGAGAACCTACCAATAATGCGTAGTCAGCATCTTTAAATGCAACTTTCGGATCATCAGTCCCGATCATGCCAGCCAATAAAGGGAAAGCACAGTCATCAAGTTCCATCATTACGCCTTTAAGCGCTTGTTGTGCTTTTTCAACTGGAACTTCAAGCAATTGTAAAATAACAGGTTGATCTTTACCTAACATTTCACCGCTTGCGATACGGAATAATAAGCTGTAACCAATTTGACCTGCAGCGCCAGTCACGGCAACACGAACGGGTTGCTTCATGTAATTGTCTCCAATGAGTGTCCTTAATCGGGTTAAATAGGAATTCCATCTAACCAAATCATCATAAACGGCAAAGATTGTACTCTAAAGATTTGGCAGATGCATGTAAAAGCCACTCGTTTTCACCAAAAGTCTGATAGAAAATACAAATTAATCTTTACAAATAGATTCAATGTATGGTGAGCATTTCCTTACGAAATGTCTGTAATCTTTAATAACTACCTTTAATCATGATTTCACCAGGGCAATTCGATACCACATGATTTGCACACTGTTTATATTGGCCCTTTACCGTGTAACAAACTTTCACTTCCGTTAAGACCACATCCGAACGTGATAATTGACAACTAAAACGGATACCATTTTGAGGTAAGCTCGGATTAAGACGTACAAACTGCTGTCTTAACGCAGATTGCTGCATTTCAACATTTGTTGAACTTGTGAGACTGGCCGGAATTTTTAAACGTTCAGCGAAATTAATAACCGTACGGAAATATTGGCTTGCATTCATAGGAACGCATCCACCTACACTTTTCCATAGCTGTACACGAGCATTATTATCAGGCATAACCCGAGCTACGACTTTGGCTTGCAATGGAGATAAGGTTGCAGAACTGTCTGTTGAGCAGTTACTTTGGTTTGTTTCCGGCATAAGGCCTGTAATTGTCAGTGAATATCCTTCAAGACATTTACGTTGTTTTTGTTTAGAGGGATCTAATGCACATGCGGCAGGTGTCATTTGCACATGCATAACATACCCCTGTAAATTAACAGGTTCGGCATGTAAAACGGAACTCATCAATCCTACTCCCGCACAGATGAGCCACCATGCAAGTTGCAAAATTGAACGAAGTTCCAAATATCTATATTTCATTTAATTAAAACTTGAATATGCCAATTAAAAGAAGATCCATCATCAACCACCTTAAAGCTAAGGCGACGTACGCATTGGAATGACTTTCATACGCTGCGATAACGACTGGGCGCCTTGACCCAATATTACACCGTAATGTGTTGCATTCGTCATAACGTGCTTGACGTAGTCTCTGGTTTCTAACAATGGAATTGTCTCAGTATATTGGTCAGCCGAAATTGATTGATAATCCGGTTGCCAACGTCTAGCCCGATTAGGGCCCGCATTATAACCTGCTGTCGCCAAAACAGGGTTATTGCTTAATTGTCCCTGAATCATCGACAAATAAAATGTTCCATATCGAATATTGGTATTCATTTCATTTAATGCAGCCGGATTATAAGTTTCACCCATTTGACGTGCAATCAACTTCGCCGTATCAGGCATAATTTGCATAAGACCGCCCGCCCCAACGTGAGAACGCGCAGAAGTAACAAACCGACTTTCTTGACGCATTAAACCATAAGCCCATGCAGGATCAATTCCTGCATTGTAACTATGACTTACGACATTAGTCTTATGAGGAGTCACATAGCGATAAGTATCATTATGCTTATTTGTTGTACGATCTGCTGCATAAATTGCACGGTCATACCACCCCATGTCATGAGCACGCTTTGCCGCAGCTAAAAGTAAACCGTCATCATGCTGAAGATACGCTTGACGAACTGCCCAATTCCACTCTCGATTCGTATAAGTTGGATTTGCATTAATACGTCTTAAAGTAAAAGCACGATTAAAGTGAATATTCTGATCTAAACGTCTTAAATCACTTGCTGTCGGCTGATCATCATAAGGTTGGTGGTTATAACGCTCACCTAAACGATCTTTTGCTAAAAGGTTATGATAGTCATCACCAGCCTGAGCCAGTTTTCTATAAATTTGTTGTGCTGTTGCTTTAGAAGCACTATCACCACGCTGCTCTGACGCACGAGCAAGCCAATATTGCCAACGGTCTTCTTGTTTTTGGGTTACCGTCATACTATCAATAGCGCGAATTAAACTTTCCCACGCCCCAAAACGAATCGCCTGACGCGCATAAATTTCAGCTTCTTCCGGACTTAATGGATAACCATAACTTGCATCAAAATATTGAAGAACTTCACGATTAAAATTATTTTTCATTACCGTGGTGCCACCAATATAGGCTACCGTACGATATAAATATTTTTGTACATTTTGTGGCGTACCTTGGGCAACACGCTGCACATTTGAAAAAGCATTACTTAAGTCATTATTAGCTAAACGCCCTAACGCGAAAATCAAATAAGCATAATCTGCATCATTTGTTTTAGGCGCACTCCATAAATAATTGAGTGGATTGGCCTGAATTTGGTTAAGCTGGGCCAAGGACAAATTCAAACCCAAAGTTTGTGCTGTTGCGAGCGCCTGCCCCGACAAACCTGCACGCAATTGTACCCATAGACGCTGTTGTTTATCTTGTGCGCTCATTAAAGGGCTAGATAACATCATGCGCCCTAAACCTAAGCAGGATTCTGGTTGTGACTCAGTTGCTAACCAAACATCTTTATATTCAGCAAAAACTAATGCATCACCACTTCTCGCCCGCACCTGTGCCAAAGCACAATTTTCGGCTTGGTCAGGGTTGGTGACATAAGATAAGACGGGTTGTGCAGATGCAAAGTCAGCTTGTTTAACTTTTTCTTCAACATAATCGGCTGCTAATTTTTCAGCCATTGCTGATTGTGGATAGCGTTGAGCAAAGCTTACGATAGAGGCAGTAGGTTGAAAGCCAAGGTTTGTATTAAGTTTCCAATATTCTGGGTAATATCCCAACACATCATTTTGCATAGCAAGCTGATATTGGTCTAATAACGCAGTATTACCACTATTTGCAGCATTTAGTGCATCATTAAACTGCTCTTCGGCAGCATAGGTAAATGAACAACCAAGTAAACACATAGCTCCTAACCAGCTACGATGCATATATTTATTTTTCATTACACGACTATGGATTGATGAGCTCTTTCTACTTGGTCTCATATATGTGCTAAACCCTGACTATTCACCTTCAACGCATAGTTTAATTATTCTTCGTGCTTTCTTTTGTTGTGTTATGTAACTCTATGATTCAACATCATTAAAATTCACCTAATTTACTTCACAAAAACCGTGTCATGTTCTGAAAGTTTACTGTTATCGGTTCAGCTCAAATACTGCTATAATAGATAGTTTGACCCATTTTGGGCCAATTTATTCTTTTTAGATCGATCTGTTAGGAGCCTGCATGACGGTTCAAACCTTCATTCCCAATGGTGCCAAAGCTGCCTCAGAAAACACTGTTACCCAGCCAACGCACACCACTGATGTTTCAATAAAAAAACTTTATATTGAAACTCAAGGGTGTCAGATGAATGAGTATGACAGTCACCGTATGGCAGACCTTTTAGGAGATTCTCACGGTTACGTTTTGACGACCAACCCTAATGAAGCAGACATTCTGCTCATGAATACGTGTTCTATTCGTGAAAAAGCGCAGGAAAAAGTATTTAGTGAATTAGGTCGCTGGCGCAAACTAAAAGACAAAAATCCTGATCTTGTGATTGGTGTCGGTGGATGTGTTGCGTCTCAAGAAGGTGACAATATTCAAAAACGTGCGCCTTATGTAGACATGATTTTTGGCCCACAAACATTACACCGTTTACCGCAAATGCTTGATCAACATAATGCTCAAGTAGAAAAACCTAAAAAAGATAAAATCAAACTGGTTGATATTTCTTTCCCAGATATTGAAAAATTCGACTTTTTACCCGAACCACGTGTAGAAGGCTTTAAAGCATTCGTTTCTATTATGGAAGGCTGCTCTAAATACTGTTCTTTCTGTGTAGTTCCCTACACACGCGGTGAAGAAGTTTCTCGCCCACTAGATGATGTACTTGCTGAAATCGCGGGTCTTGCGGAAAAAGGTGTCCGTGAAATTTCACTTCTGGGTCAGAATGTAAATGGTTACCGCGGTGAAACTTTCGAAGGCGGCATCTGTACCTTCCCTGAATTGTTACGACTCATTGCAGAAATTCCGGGTATCGGCCGTTTACGTTATACGACTTCGCACCCACTTGAGTTCTCTGACGAACTTATTCAGTGTTATGAAGATTTACCTCAAATGGTGTCGCATTTACACTTGCCTGTTCAAAGTGGCTCTAATGATGTCTTACAGGCAATGAAGCGAAATCATACGATTGATGTTTATATCGACAAGATTGCCAAGTTAAGAAAAATACGTCCAGATATGCATTTATCGAGTGACTTTATTATTGGTTTCCCTGGTGAAACTGATGAAAACTTCGCCGAAACACTTCAATTTATCAAAGACTTAGATTTTGATCACTCATATAGCTTTGTTTATTCAAAACGTCCAGGTACACCTGCATCAGACTTACCTGATACTACGCCTGAGCACGTTAAGAAAGAGCGTTTAGCTCAAGTTCAAAAAGTGATTAAACAGTCCAGCATTGAAAAAACTGATGCAATGCTTGGCAAAATTGAACGTGTTCTTATTGAAAAAGTTTCGGACCAAGACCCTAATATTTTACTAGGTACAGCCGATAATACACGTCTAGTCACTTTTGTCGGTGATGCTTCTTGGGTAGGTCGTTTTGCAGAGATCGAGATTACTGAAATTAAAACTTTAAATTTAGTTTACGGTGAGCTCTTGAATCTTGAGCCTGACGTGGCGTAATGTAGAGGTATTCTAAAGTCTACTGAAAGGTTTTCTCTTGACTGCAGCGATTCGACGTACCGTAACATTTCCTGAAATTTCAATGGAACGTTTAAAGAGCATCTTGGGTGCCTATAATGGGCACCTTAAGCAAATTGAACAGCGTTTAGATGTCAAAATTACTCATCGTGGAGATGTTTTTCATATCGATGGTGAGATAGATGCTGTTGGGAGAGCCGAAGCATTATTGCAACGACTCTACGAAGAGTCTGAGGTATCCCAGCAAATCAGTGCAGATCTGTTGCATCTGTTAATTCAATCTTCTCAAACCGAACGTAATTTCGAGTTAGTTGGAGAAGAAATGGATGAACATGATGCACCAATGGATGTCTATTTCCAAACTCGAAAAGGCCGTATTAACCCACGTGGTGCTAATCAAAAACGCTACGTACAGCGTATTTTGCAAAGCGATATTTCTTTTGGTGTTGGCCCTGCGGGTACAGGTAAAACCTATTTAGCAGTTGCCGCCGCAGTAGATATGCTCGAACGTAATGAAATCCAACGGATTTTACTTGTACGTCCTGCTGTAGAAGCTGGAGAAAAGCTAGGTTTCTTACCGGGTGATTTAACTCAGAAAATCGACCCATACCTACGCCCTCTTTACGATGCTCTTTACGAAATGCTCGGCTTCGAAAAAGTTGCCAAGTTAATCGAGCGTCAAGTGATTGAAGTTGCACCTCTTGCATATATGCGTGGTCGCACACTTAACCATTCATTTGTAATTTTGGATGAAGCTCAAAACACAACGCCAGAACAAATGAAAATGTTCTTGACCCGTTTAGGTTTTGGTTCTCGTGCAGTGATTACAGGTGATATTACCCAAGTAGATTTACCTCGAGGCCAACAATCTGGTTTGGCACATGCACTACGTGTACTCGAGAATATTAAAGAAATTCATATTACCCGTTTCCATTCCCGTGACGTTGTACGTCATCAACTTGTTCAAAAAATTGTTGAAGCGTATGAAGGTTGGGATGGTGAACAACAGCGTCTTAATGCTGAAGCACGTGCTGAACGTAAAGCACGTCAAGAAGCATTAGTTGCTGAAAACGATACAGCAGCAGACTTGCAACACCAGGATGCTTAAGGATTCATTTTGAAAATCAGTTTAAGTTTACAACAAGACTTTCAATCACCTGAGTTAGAGCTCAAACGGGCTCAACTCAAAAAAATTATTGAGACCACTTTACGCCACGTTGGTTATAAAGAAGATTGTGAAATTGGAGTTGCTTGCGTAGATCTGGATGAAAGCCAGCAACTCAATTTGCAATACCGAGAAAAAGATAAACCAACTAATGTTTTATCTTTCCCAAGTGATATTCCAGAAGAAGTTCTACCAATGCTAGATGCCTTACCATTAGGTGATTTAGTTATTTGCATTCCAGTGGTATTACAAGAGGCTTTGGAACAAAAGAAAACTGCACAAAATCATTTTGCACATCTGTTAGTACATGGTGTTTTACATTTACTTGGTTATGACCATGAAACCAGTGATGAAGATGCAGAAGAGATGGAAGGCTTAGAAATTGAAATTTTAGCAAAACTCAATATTGCTAACCCTTATCAGGAATAATCTGATCATTAGTAAAATGTGGATATCCTAAAAGTTATCCACATTTTTTAATTAGTGAACCTCAAATTCAGCTTCAGCTGGGTCAAAACGCCAAGTACGTACAATACGCAACTCCGAAATATCTTTCATATTGGCATCAAAATGCCCAAATGGTGCGCCGCGGCGTACTGAAGACTTCGCTGCTTCATCTAGAACTGGATGACCTGAGCTTTCAAGCAAGCGAATTGCACGAATTCCCCCTTGAGCATTCAAAATTACCATTAAACGCACTTCACCTCTTAGCTGTTGCTGTTTGGCTTCTTCAGGGTAATAGCGGTTGCCATAAAGCTCTACTTTTTCACGGAACTTATCCAAATAAGCAGCCGAAGCATCTTTCTTTGCTTGAATACCATCTACTGTTTTTATCTTTTGCTGACGGCTGAAATCTTGTTGGCGTTGCAAATATTGTGCTTCAAGGCTTGCAACCATCGCAGCTTTTGCTTGAAATTGACTTTGTAATTGTTCTAGTTCTTTTTTTCTTTGGCTTGCATCCGCTTGTTTCTGCCAACTCAAAACCGTCATTAAAACTTTTTCTTCAAATTTAAGTTCTCTTTGCTGCTGAATCTTTTGCAAACTTTCTAACTCAGTATCTCCAGTTGAAGCATCATTGAGCATCGGATTTGGAGTATCACTAGAAGTCCGATGAGCTTCACGAAATGCGCCCGAGCCTTGCTGATCTGCTTGCGCTAAAAAATCTGCCTGATGAACTGGCTCATTGCTTGGCCGAATTGAAATTGCAATTTCTTTAGTAGATTGCTCTGATGGGCTAGGCATGGCAAAGTGAATGAGCAATACAAAAATATGGAGTAAGATTGCTAATATTGTTGCGGCAATAAAGACTCGGTCTTGCCACCAATAATGAAAAGGCTCTATGGATAAACTTCTTTTGTTCAACATAATCTTAAAAGCATATAAATGCCTTTTCCCCACGGTTTAATACCGAATAAAATACAAACTGATATTCAAATATGGATAAAAGTGTGATTCACTTCAAATATAGGGTTTTATCCATTTTCATTTTGTCAAAATGTATCAAGTAAATTTGCTACACTGCAATATCAAAACCCGTTTTTTATCATAATAAAGATTGTGTGGGCTCTTTAGTAAATTATCTTCTGGAAGTTCTTTTATGCAAACGCTATTTTCCTCATTAGTCAGACGCCTTCAAAAAGTCTATAAAAAAGCAGAAGCATTCATTGAGGAAGAAAGAGATTTTACATTATCACAAACCTTTCTGAATGCCACTTTGCAACGTTACGTGACGAATAATGTTGAGTTTTTAGATGACCTACATGCAGATCTTTATCATGACTGGTTAAGGTTATATGCAACCATGCATGTAAAAGGTTTAGAAACCACACTATCGGTTGATTTAAAACTGATCCAGATGGAATTTAATAAAGAACAACAACTTTTAGTTTTTGAACAAATTAGTAATACACAAATTATTGAAGCGAAATATAAAAACTTTTGGCAAAAGATCGCCGTAAAAGCCGCAGTTTTTTACTACCATAAAATTTTGAAAAAAGACCCTTTGGGGATGATTCTTGAACGTTTTAATGTAGCAGAAGAACGCGATGAACTTATATTTCTTGATCTCAACCGTTGGTTTGGCAAAAAAGCCAGCATCATCGAAACATTAGGCAAAGTACATATAAATTACGCACGAGTTCGTGAAGCTGAGTTAGTTGTATTTGGAAATGTGAATTTAGCAGCCTTACTTTCTCGTGATCAGGACGACGATTTTGAAGAAGAATTCGCGGATTCTGAAATAACGCCAATTCAGCAAAAAGATGAATAAACGGTTTATAAATGAAGATTAATTAACTGCCAAAAAACACAAATAGATTACACATTTAGCATAAATCCTGATTTTTTCTCCATGATCAACAGGCATAATATGTTTAAGTTACAGATGCATCAGCACTGACTTTTTAGTCTGTACAAGGATATTTACTTATGGCAACAAAATTTCTGAAATCGTTTGGCATCGCAACAGGTATTTCAACAACTTTGCTTTTTGCAGGCTTCTCAAGCCATGCACTTGCCATGAGCCCATTTCAGGCAAATTATCAGTTTACTTACAATAATAAAGGCATGGGGTCGGCTACACGTGCCTTAAGCCAACAAGGTAATAACTGGACTTATAAATTCACTGCAAAAGCAGGTGGAATTGCGTCCGCCAGTGAAACAAGTAAATTTAGTTTCACCAATGGTAAAATTGGGTCTCAAAGTTTTAGCCGTACCAGCAAAATTTTGATTCATAACAACACCATGAGTATTAACTTTAATCCAAATAGCAAAACTATCTCTACCAAGAAAGATGATAAAGCTCGTTCATTTGCTTGGCAGGCAGGCGTTCTTGATGAGTTAAATGCAGAGTTACAACTGCGTGAAGACTTAAAAAATGGTTCATTGAAGTCCTCTTATCCACTTGCAGATGCAAAAGAAGTTGAAAATCGTCGATTTGTAAAACAAGGTAATGAGAAAATTAAAACCTCTTATGGAACATTCGATACCATTAAAGTGGTTTTACAACACAACAAACCTGAACGCAGTACAATCTTTTGGTTAGCGCCGAAATTAGATTATTTACCAGTTAAAGTAAGTCATATTGATGGTAAAACTTCTTATGGATTGTTATTAACAAGTTATACAGGTAAGACGAATTAAAGCTTGCATTTTTTTGGATGCTTTTTAAAATACGCATTTGCTTTAAAAAGCATCCGTCTAGAGGATTCTCCCGTGCACGCACTAGAACAGAAAATCTTAACAGAAGGTATCGTTCTATCTGATCAAGTCTTGAAAGTCGACGCTTTCTTAAACCACCAAATTGATCCTGTATTAATGCAGCAGATTGGTAAAGAATTTGCCGCTCGCTTTAAAGATGCAGGGATTACCAAGATTATTACCATTGAAGCATCAGGTATTGCACCTGCAATCATGGCAGGTTTAGAACTTGGTGTACCTGTAATTTTTGCTCGCAAATATCAGTCATTGACCTTAAAAGATGACTTATATCGCTCTAAAGTATTTAGTTTTACTAAACAAACTGAAAGCACGATTGCGATTTCAAATAAACATCTTCATTCAACTGATAAAGCATTAGTTATTGATGACTTCTTGGCAAATGGTCAAGCAGCATTAGGCCTGATTGATTTAATTCACCAAGCAAATGCAGAAGTTGTAGGTGTGGGTATTGTGATTGAAAAATCATTCCAGCCAGGTCGTGATTTATTGCTTGAAAAAGGCTACCGTGTTGAATCATTAGCACGTGTTCATTCTCTTACAGATGGCAAAGTTACTTTTGTAAAAGAATAAGATGTACACCTAAAAAAGAGCGGATATCCGCTCTTTTTTATTTGCTCAAAACTAAACTAAAAGCTTTTTGGCAACCTCTCCTAAACGTTTTCCCTGAGCTTCACACAAAATCTTTTCGTCCTGACTTAAGTTCTGGTCATGACGCGGTCCACTTACATGGCTTGCGCCATAAGGTGTTCCACCTGTTTTAGTATTAGATAACGCTGGAATTGCATTAGGTAATCCCAAAATCATCATGCCATGATGAAATAACGGCGGTAACATAGTGAGTAAAGTACTTTCCTGCCCACCATGCATTGAACCAGAAGAAGTGAAAACGCAAGCAGGTTTATTATGTAATGCCCCATTGAGCCAAAGACTGGTTGTTTGATCCCAAAAATATTTCATTTCACTTGCCATATTGCCAAAGCGGGTTGGAGAACCTAACGCTAAACCTGAACAATTCGCTAGATCATCTAACGTACAATAGATATCACCTTCTTCCGGAATGCTTGGCTCGGCTATTGTGACAGCTGAAGCAATATTTGGTACTGTCCGAATTTTCACTGACATACCCGCAGACTCAACACCGTTGGCAATTAAATGAGCCATTTCTTTAGTAGAACCATATTTGCTGTAATAGAGTACAAGAATGTAAGGTTGCATCGGTTTCATAAATTTTGTTAAAAAGAACACTATACGGGATTTTTTATTTTTTTGGCGCAACCAATTTTATGAAATTCTAGAGGTGATTGATGGTGCAGCACAAAAGATAATGCGAGCAATTTTCTCGGACTCATTGAGTAAAAAGTTTATCTACTTTTGGTAAACCCTTGCTCAGACAACAGAAAGCCTACTTTTTTGAAAAAAATTTATGGCTACAATTCTTTCTATAGCACCTAGTAAACTTACAGAACGACTTTAATTCTATAAGTTATTATTTTGCTTTAATCTACGATTTGAGTACTTAAGCTCATACTTTGATAAGCTATCAATCGCCCAACATGATGATTAAAAAAATCGGGATAGACGACGCATGTTACAACGTTTTTTAAGTAAGCTTCCTTTTTATAATAAAACTTGGTTTCAGTTCGTTTTATATGTATTTAAGCGTTTTGAAGCTGATCGGTGCCGTGAACAAGCTGGCTCTCTCACCTATACAACGCTATTCGCAGTTGTGCCGATGTTAACGGTTTTTTTAGTAATTATTTCTTCAATCAAAGCATTAGAACCAGCAAGACAACAACTGCAACATTTAATCTATAGTAACTTTTTACCAAAAAGCACGATCGCATTTGATAAAGCGCTAAATGCTTTTACAGAAAAATCTAGCAACTTAACCGTTATTGGTGTGCTGTTTTTATTCGTTACTACTGTCTTAATGCTGACCTCAATTGAAACCGTCTTTAACCGTATTTGGCGTGTAAAAGAAACACGCAGTGGCATTATGGGTTTTATGCGTTATTGGACGATCATCTCTTTAGGTCCGATTATTTTAGGAAGTGCATTTGTTATTTCATCAACAGTTGCATCGATGAACTTATTAAGTAATAACTTCACAGGTTATCAACTTGATGGCGCATTTCTACTCTGGCTAATTTCTTTTGTACTCACAATTTTGGGTTTCTTCATTTTATATTGGACCATTCCCAATCGTACAGTCCCAGTTTATGCGGCAGGAATAGCGGCTTGTTTAAGTGCTGTACTGTTTGAAATACTCAAAAATTTCTTTAGCTTTGTGATGTCAAATTTCACTAGTTATGAAATTATTTATGGTGCATTTGCAGCAGTGCCAATTTTCCTTCTATGGATCTTCCTGTCATGGAACATTATTTTACTTGGTGTAGAAGTAAGTTTTGCTCTAACTGCTTTTCACTCGGGTAAAGAGCAGAAACGTCATCCTGTTTTAATGCTATTAGATATTCTCGAGCTGTTTTATAAAAAACAGAAACTCGGTGAAAGTGTAAGTGACAAAGAAGCTTTAGAAATTTTAGGTCGCGGAGAAATTGGCCGCTGGCCAGCTTATGTACTTTTGCTTGAAGAGCAAAATTTGGTTAAACGTACCGATAAAGATGAATATGTGCTTGCGCGCAATTTATCCCAAGTTGACTTCTGGAGTTTTTTCACTGCTCTCCCATACCCTCTCCCATTACGTGAAGATGTTTTGAATGTACATGATGACGATGAATGGATGGAAAAAATAGGACCCGCCTTGGTCGAATCTAATGATTATTTAGCAGCAAAACTTTCTATTCCGCTCTCAACAATTTTTGAAGAGAAATAAGAAAGTAAAACTATTTAACAGTATAGGCACTCTTTCCTACCCAATAAAAAAACCCTATTATTAAAAAAATAATAGGGTTAAAAATTGGCAATTTTAGGAATGGGTTATGCTTTTACAAAAGTTTCCCATGCAAAATCTTGCGTTGCACCTTTTAATGTCATTTTCAACTGATCGCCTGCATGTAATGGTCCAACCCCAGCAGGTGAACCTGTCATAATCACATCACCTGGTTCTAGTGAAAAAACCTGATTAATATCAGTTAAAAGTTCAGCAATAGTAAACATTAACAGTGCAGTATTACCATCTTGACGCAATTCATCATTAATATGGAAAGTGAATTTGGTCTCTTGCCAATTTGTAATTTCTTTTGTATCAACCCAATCTGCCAAAACACAAGCACCATCAAAAGCTTTAGCTCGCTCCCATGGGTGGCCTTTACTTTTCAGATCATTCTGTAAATCACGCATTGTTAAATCAAGACCTAAAGTTACTGCTCCAATCGCTTTTAAAGCTTTTTCAGGATCTGTTTCACCTTTCAAAGGTTGATCAATACGTAACACTAACTCACATTCAAAATGGCAACTGCCCCACGCTGGATTCCAAGAAATACCGTCATTTAAACCAATCAAACTACTCGGTGGTTTAATAAATAATATAGGGCTGTCAGGCATAGCATTATTTAATTCTTTGACATGATCGGCGTAACTTCTGCCCACGCAAACGATTTTTGAAGGACGTGTATTCATGAGGCTTCCTTTGTTGTTGCGGCTAATAATTCCAATAATTTATTTCTTAAATGTATTTTCAAATATGGTTTGATCTGAAACCTGTGCAAATGCACGCTTTGGTACAATAATTACAGTTTTATTCTTTAGCTCAAGCATGTAAGTCAGTTTGCCTTTAGCAAAAATTTGTACATCTGCATATTGCATCACTTGCTTACGACCATTGGCATAAAGCTCAAAGTAATCTTGATATAAGTCGATTCCCTGCTCACTCTTTCCAAACTGGTAACGAACAAATTGACGCTTAAATAACATAGGTAAAAGCCAGTAACGCATCAGGCCTTGCATCACCAGAAAAAATACGCCTAACCCGACATAATATCGTCCAACCCCAGAGAGACCTAAATAAAATCCCCAAATAATAATTGCAATACTAATTGCAGGTGTAAGAAAACGGGTAAATTGCTTTTTCCCAAATGTCACTAATGAAAACCCATCTTGTGACTCTTCTAAATTCAAATAGTAACGTAAAGATAAAGCTGTTTTTTGCTCAGTCATTGCACTGCATCAATACTCAATAAATCGAAACTATTAGAGCATATTCATTTCAGCTTTAAAATGAATCAAAGGCTATTTTTTATTTTGTTTAAAAGTAGAGCTTATGATGAGATTCGAAAATCAACTACGTTGCATATATAGAACGTAGATTCATATTTTTTGAGCTTATTTCAGTTTTTAAAATTTCTACAATAAGAGCATTACCTTCTTAGTGGAATGTCTCATGTCTTTCTTTGCAAAATTATTTGGCTTAAATCAAAAAGCAACAGTCTCAAAAGATGTGGTTACTCAAGCCACTCAAGAGTCCCCTCTTTTCAATCAGCCAAGCTTTTTAGAATTAATTAAAAAACGTCGTTCTATTTATTCGATCGGGAAAAACTTACAACATACTCCTTCGGAAATTGAAAGGTTAATTCAAGAAGCAGTCAAACATAGCCCTTCAGCATTTAACTCTCAGTCATCTCGCATTGTTATTTTATTTAATGAGTCTCATCAAAATTTCTGGAATATTGTTTTAGATGTATTAAAAACTATTGTTCCTGCCGAAGCACTGGCTGGAACTGAACAAAAAATTCAAAGTTTTGCAGCGGGTGCTGGTACAGTTTTATTTTTTGAAGACCAAGATGTGATTAAAGGTCTACAAGAGCAATTTGAATTATATGCTGATAATTTCCCAGTCTGGTCTGAACACTCAACAGCAATTGCACAATTTGCAGTATGGAATGTATTGGCTGAACAAGGTATTGGAGCTTCTTTACAACATTACAATCCAATTATCGATGAGAAAATTAATGCTGCTTTTGATATTCCTACTCAATGGAAACTAAGAGCCCAATTAGTATTTGGTTCAATTGAAGGCGAAGCAGGTGAAAAAGCTTTTATTGAAGATGAAAGCCGTTTTAAAACATTTGGCTAATTTTTTTCAACTTCAAATCATTTAAGAGCTGGTTGCCATGAGCACTAGCTTTTAAATCGAAATAATAAAAAACAGGCACAAAAAAACCGCTATATATAGCGGTTAATTCTTCAAGTGGTGCGCTCAGAGAGATTCGAACTCCCGACCCCTTAGTTCGTAGCCAAGTGCTCTATCCAGCTGAGCTATGAGCGCGTACTTGATGTTGCGCATTATACGCATTTTTTAAGGCTTAGGAAGCCTTTTTTCATCTTTCTGTCATCAAACGTCTAGTTCTTAGCCATCACTCTAGTTTACATAGCTTTATAGCTAAAATTATTGAAACTTTGCTCACCAAAGATGTATCTGAAATATTTTTTTTCAAATAAGTTTTATAGAGTTTTTGAAGCTTTTTGCCATCTATCTAGAAGATAAAGGCTACTGTTTTAGTCAACATTATATAAATAATATATTTCTGGTTGAACCTAACCATTATAAGACTGTTTGAAATTTAACTAAGATAATGCTTCAAATAAGTGAAAATATGATTAAAAAAATAATTAGTTAAAATTATATAATATAAAAATTATTATTATTTTTATGTCTAAATTAAATAAATTATTATTTCTTTAAATATTATTTAATAACAAAAAATGTGACTAAAAATACACATTGACAGCTTTTGAGATCTAACCAATACTAAATCGCAATTATTGAGATACACATCTCATTAATTATAAAGCGCAATAAATAATACTTACTTAAAAATACAAAATTATATAGGAAATAGACCAACATGTTCTTACTAACAAACCTCGTATCTTCGATATCAAAAATTACTCAAGATTTGGGTAATATTGTATCGGTAAACACAAACGTAAACACAGGTTCCGCTGTTAATGTAAACGTTTCTGATATAAACATTTCTGATGTAAATATCTCTACATCAGGTTTACTCTCTAATGTAATTTCAACGGTAACCAACACCCTGACAACAACCACAACAGGCTTAATTTCTGATGTGGTTGGCACTGTAACCGGTACTGTCGGTTCTACAAATCCATTAGAAACAGTAACCAATGTTGTGGGTGGTGTAACTGGCGGTATTGATCTTGGAACCTCTCCAATTGCTCCAGTTATTGACGTTGTTCAAGGTGGTATCGACATTCTTCAGGGTGTTGAAAGCCTAAAAACTGAAATCATCAATACAGGTATCGACACTGTTGCTGATACTATCATTGGTGTCCTTCCTCAAACTGAACACCCTGTTTCTGAAATTGCTGATCTTGGCACTTTAACTTTCGAAACTTCTCGTGACACAGTAAATGGCACGCTTGAAGTCATTTCTGATCTAGTGGGTGGAGACATTCAAGGCGCAACTGAGTCTGCTACTGGTGTCGTTGAAACATTAATCACTAATGGTACAACTGCTACAGGTATTGTTACTGACGTTGTCGGAAGCATTACAGACGTCGTTGGTGGTGTAACTGGTGGCGTTGATGGCAACCCGCTTGAAGTAATTACTGACATCATCGGTGGCGTAACTGGTGGCGTTGACGGTAACCCGCTTGAAGTAATTACTGACATTATCGGTGGTGTAACCGGTGGTGTTGACGGTAATCCGCTTGAAGTAATTACTGATATTATCGGCGGCGTAACTGGCGGTATCGGTGATGGCACATCTCCAATCGCTCCAGTCATTGATGTCGTTCAAGGCGGCATTGATATTCTACAAGGTGTAGAGAGCCTAAAAACTGAGATCATCAATACTGGTATCGACACTGTTGCTGATACTATTATCGGTATTCTTCCACAAACTGAATATCCTGTTTCAGACCTAGCAGATCTTGGCACTTTAACTTTCGAAACTTCTCGTGACACAGTAAACGGTGCACTTGAAGTTGTTTCTGATTTAGTTGGTGGTGATATTCAAGGTGCTACTGAATCTGCTACCGGTATTCTCGATACACTGATTACAAATGGGTCAACTGCTACTGGAATTATTAATAACATTATCGGCGGCGCAACAAGTGGTGATAGTCCACTTGGCGTGGTAACCGACATTATTGGTGGTGTAACTGGCGGTGTTAGTGGTAATCCTCTTGAAGTCGTGACTGACATTATCGGCGGTGTAACTGGTGGTGTTGACGGTAACCCGCTTGAAGTAATTACTGACATCATCGGTGGTGTAACTGGTGGTGTTGACGGCAACCCGCTTGAAGTAATTACTGACATTATCGGTGGTGTAACAGGCGGTATCGGTGGTGGAACTTCTCCAATCTCTCCAGTGATTGATGTTGTTCAAGGCGGTATTGATATTCTTCAGGGGGTAGAAAGCCTAAAAACTGAAATTATCAACACTGGCATTGATACAGTTGCAGATACAATTATCAGCATTCTTCCACAAGCAGAGCATCCTGTTTCTGAACTTGCAGACCTCGGCACATTAACTTTCGAAACTTCTCGTGACACAGTAAATGGCACGCTTGAAGTCATTTCTGATCTAGTGGGTGGAGACATTCAAGGTGCTACTGAATCTGCTACCGGTATCCTTGATACGCTCATTACAAATGGCACAACTGCTACTGGCTTAGTGACAGAAATCATTGGTGGATTGACAGGAACTATTGGTGGGGTTACTGGTGGAGATAGCTCACTAGGCTTAGTCACTGATTTACTTGGCGGTTTAACTGGTAGCGTAGATGGTGATAGTCCTCTTGGCTTAGTGACCGACCTTCTAGGCGGCTTAACTGGTGGCGTTACTGGCGGTACAGACAACCCTATCGGCATCGTAACAGATATCGTGGGTAGCTTAACGGGCGGTGTGACTGGTGAAGGCGGATTAGATGTTATTTCTAATTTACTAGGTGGATTAACTGGTGGTAGCTTACTCGGTGGAGTAACGTCGACAGTATCAAGCGTAACTAATACAACGCATACTATCGTACCTACATCATTACTTACCGATAACTTCTTAGAAAACTCTTTCAATACTGTTTAATATAAGTCGTTAAAATAAAGCCACTTATTACAAGTGGCTTTATTTATTAATATATCTTTAAATATTAATTCACTTCTTCCCATCTATAATATTTCTTATGCGCCAGCTCTAACATTGCATAATCATTAGGTGTATCACCATAAGCATAAATTGTAGAATACTGAGTTAAATCATATTTGTTTTTTATTCTATTTACTTTTTCTAAATAACCACAATCACCATTAATAAAATCACCTGTCAAAATACCATCACGTATTTCAAGTTGATTACATATAACGTCTAAATCTAAAGATTGGCACCAGCTTTCTAAATAAACATCTAATGATGCAGATACAACAACAACCTGATCACCTTGTTGTTTATGCCAAAGAATACGTTCTAAAGCATTTTGACGCACACAGGTAGGAAGGACATTTTTAGCAAACTCTTGCCCCATATATTTTACGGAATCCGCATCATAGCCCACGTATCCCACCTGACAGAGTTTAGTTCGAATGGTTTTATCGGTTACCCATCCAAGCTTATAACCCGCTATATAAGGTGCAAGTCGAATACCACCTAGTATTTGAGTTTTTTTATTTAAAGAAAATTTAAGGAATAGGCTGAATGTATCGCTGTGCGTGATCGTGCCGTCAAAATCAAATAAAGCTAAGTTCATTTATGATTATCTCTAATATAATTAAAAAGTTATAAAGTTATAAATTTAGATTTTTTAAAGTACTAAAAAATAGGCACAAAAAAACCGCTATAAAAGCGGTTAATTCTTCAAGTTGGTGCGCTCAGAGAGATTCGAACTCCCGACCCCTTAGTTCGTAGCCAAGTGCTCTATCCAGCTGAGCTATGAGCGCGTAACTTGTGTGCCTTTCAGCGATTCGTTCTATTTTACTTGGTGCGCTCAGAGAGATTCGAACTCCCGACCCCTTAGTTCGTAGCCAAGTGCTCTATCCAGCTGAGCTATGAGCGCATTAAGTAAATGGCGGTGAGAGAGGGATTCGAACCCTCGATACCAGTAATAGGTATGCTTCCTTAGCAGGGAAGTGATTTCAGCCACTCATCCACCTCACCGGAACGAGCCGCCATAATACAAACTAAAACCCTATTGTTCAAGTCATCATAGTGAAATTTTCTTGTTTTTTAGTTCAATGAATTATTTTTTAAGCAATTTTCTCATTATTTTCGTCTTTTTCGATCAAACGCTTGTTAAGATAGATATTATTTCTTCATCAAAATACTGTAGTGCATAACACATTATTGCAAACCTAAACGTGCAGTTCGGGTCTGCATGACTTATGCTAAACTTATCTGCCAAGCGTGAAACCAAACGACATGACAAAAAACTGGGCTGACCCCGAAGCGAAAGCTGAAGCTGAACGTTATGACAATCCTATTCCAAGCCGTACTCTTATTTTAGATACATTGGAACAATTGCAGACACCGCAATCTCATGCAGAACTTGTCGATCATTTTAATATTCATGACCAAAAAAGTATTGAAGCACTCAGTCACCGCTTAAGTGCTATGGTTCGTGACGGTCAAATCATGAAAGACGGGTTTAAATTTCAGTTGGTGGCAGATCAACCGACCTATGAAGCAACTGTTTATATCAATAGTAAAGGTTTAGGCACAGCGCATATTGATGGTCAAAGTGACCTTTTACTTCCTGAACGTGAATTACGTTTAGTCTTTAACGGTGACCGAGTTAGAGTGCGACAGACTTCAGTTGATCGTAAAGGCAAACCTTGGGGATTTATCACAGAAGTTTTACAACATCGTGTTAAACAATTAATTGGTAAATTGTCGGTTCATGATGGCGAATATTTTATTCAGCCCAACAATCCAAATCAGCACCAGCCTATTCCTTTAGAAAAAGAACTGGTAACGCATGCTGGAGCAAATGTTGGCGATATGCTACGTGTCGCAATAGATAGTTATCCGACTCGTGAAGAATTTGCGACGGCGCATATTATTCAGTCTATGGCCGACAAAGCTGATACAGAAATTATTATTCCGCAGACTATTCTTGAGTTTGGCTTACCTTACGAATTTCCAGATCAGGTATTAAAAGAAGCTGAAAGCTTTAAAGAACCATCTGCTCAAGACCGTGAAGGCCGCATTGATTTACGAGATTTAGCATTAGTTACGATCGATGGTGAAGATGCTCGAGATTTTGATGATGCGGTTTATGCTGAAAAACGTCCAGGTGGCGGTTATCGTGTAGTTGTCGCAATTGCTGATGTTAGCCATTATGTACGCTTAGACTCAGCCCTCAATGAAGAAGCTGAGGAACGTGGTACTTCGGTATACTTCCCGCATTTCGTATTACCAATGCTACCAGAGGCATTGTCAAATGGTTTATGCTCTCTGAACCCTCATGTAGACCGCTTATGTATGGTCTGCGACTTGAAACTCTCTCGTACAGGCCGCGTAACTGGTTACGATTTTTATCCATCAGTGATGCATTCAAAAGCACGTTTGACCTATACACAGGTAGCACAATATTTTGACGGCGCAACAGATGCGATTCCAAAAGATCGTGATGTTCATAAATCTTTAAATACGCTTTTCCAGCTTTATCAGATTTTGAAAAATTTACGTGCTGATCGTCATGCAATGGAATTTGAAACCATTGAAACTTACATGACTTTTGATGAGCTAGGCGGGATTAAAGAAATTTTGCCACGTACACGTAATGAAGCACATAAACTTATTGAAGAGTGCATGTTACTTGCTAACGTTGCTGCGGCTGAATATGCATTAGAACATGATGTTCCAATGTTGTATCGCGTACATGAAGCTCCAGAGTTCTCACGTATTCAGAAAGTAAAAGACTTTGTTAAATTACTGGGTCTACCCTTCCCTGACCAACCAACTCAAGCAGACTATCAAAGAGTAATTGAAGCAACTAAAGATCGTATTGATGCTCCTAGTATTCATGCCGTCTTATTACGCTCAATGATGCAAGCTTATTATGGCGCAAAAAATGCAGGGCACTATGGTTTGGCTTATGAAGCTTATACGCATTTCACTTCGCCAATTCGTCGTTACCCAGACCTATTATTACACCGTGCCATTAAAGCTCACTTGAAACAAAAGCCTTATCCACTCTCTGGTGCTGCACTAGATGATGCAGGTGAACATTTCTCTCAAACAGAACGCCGTGCTGATGAAGCTTCTCGTAGCGTAACAACTTGGTTGAAATGTCACTACATGCAACAGCACTTAGGAGATGAGTTTATAGGTATTGTGAGTGCGGTAACCGAATTTGGTTTATTCGTGACCCTGAAAGATCTATATGTCGATGGCATGATTCATATTAGCCAACTCGGCGATGACTTCTTTATTTATGATCAAGCGAGTCAAAATCTAGTAGGACAAAATCGTGGTCAAGTCTTTGGATTAGGTGATGAAGTTAAAATTCAGGTCGCTGGTGTCAATCTGGAAGAACGTAAAATTGACTTCCAGCTCATTAAGCAAATTACCCATGCGGGTCGAGTAGTTCGTAGCCGTGCGCCGCGTACGACTAAAACAGCTGCTCAGGCTAATGAAGAGGTCTTTAGCAAACCAACCGTCAGCAGTGATGGTGAAAGACCTGTTCACAAAAAGAAAGAAAAAAGTAAGCCAAGTTCTTACACCAAAAAATCTGGTAAAAAAACCTCAGCAAAAGCCGAGACTAAATCAGAAAAGGTGAAAAAAAAATCTAAGCCTAAAAAGAAAAAGTCGAATGCAAAATCAAAGGCTGAATAGTGAGTAAATAATTATCACACTTCAGAAATAAGTCTCCAATAGGAGACTTATTTCTTTTTAAAAAGGGTTATTTTACACATTAAGCTTGATTTCCAGCCTGAGAGGACCTACATCTAATACCATGTTTAAAAAATAATGTGGCTATTAGCAATGACTTTACAGCAAGCGACTTTACCAACTCCGCGTTTTGACCAAATTGAATTAGAAAATTTAAAACAAGACATTCAACAAGCGATCCAAGCAGGTCAGGAATTTTTAAATACTCTTACGGCTGCACCTACAGATGTAACTCAGCAACTTGCCGTACTTGAGCAAGTCGATACACTTGAAAATAATCTAAGTGAATCATGGGGCGTTTTATCGCATTTAAACGCGGTAATGAGCAATGCAGAAACGAGAGAAGTCTATCAATCTTTATTACCAGCATTAAGTGAATATTACACTCAGCTTGGTCAACACACGGCGCTTTATCAAACCTATCAACACATCCATGATGGTCAAAGTTATACCTCTCTTAGCCCTGCACAGCAAAGTGCTATCCATCTAGCTTTACGTGACTTTAAACTTTCAGGTGTAGCCTTAGAGGGTGAAGAGAAAAAACGTTATGCAGAGATTTCTGCGCGTCTTTCACAGCTTTCTTCTGATTTTTCAAACCACGTACTTGATGCAACACAAGCTTACTTTAAACCACTTACCGAAGATCAGCTAAAAGGTCTTCCAGAAAGTAATATTGAGTTATTAAAACAGTACGGCAAACAACGTGAACTTGACCAAGCTGTAGCAACCCTAGATTTCCCAGCATATTTTGCAATCATGACTTATGCAGATGACCGTGCATTACGTGAAGAGCTTTATAGAGCTTATGTGACTCGCGCATCTGATCAGTCTGAACCAACTGAATTTGATAACAGCAAAATTATGGAAGAAATTTTGAGTCTTCGTCAGGAAATGGCGAAACTACTTGGTTTCAATAACTATGCTGAATATTCTCTGGCAAGTAAAATGGCACCGGACGTAAAAACAGTACATGAGTTTTTGGTTGACCTAGCAGAGCATGCGCGTGCTCCTGCGCTTCAAGAAGTTGCCGAACTTCAAGAAATTGCTAAACAAGATGGTGTTGATGAGCTTAAACCTTGGGATACAACTTACTATTCTGAAAAACTTAAACAACAACAATTCAACTTATCTCAAGAAGCATTAAAACCTTATTTCCCTGCACCTAAAGTTATTCAGGGATTATTCCAGATTGTGCAGCGTCTATACGGCATTAACATTATTGAAAGACAAGCACCTGTCTGGCACCCAGATGCACGTTATTTTGAATTAGAAGACCAAGGTCAAGTGATTGGTGGCTTCTTCTTTGACATCTATGCACGTACAGGCAAACGTGGTGGCGCATGGATGAATGGCTTCCGCTCGCGCATGCAAACACTTCATGGCTTACAAAAACCAATTTGCTATATGGTGTGTAACTTTACTCCTCCAGTAGGTGACCAACCTGCTTTATTGACTCATGACGAAGTGATTACTTTGTTCCATGAGTTCGGACATGGTTTACATCATATGTTGACCGAAGTAGATAATATCTCGGTTGCAGGAACTCATGGTGTTGCTTGGGATGCAGTAGAATTACCAAGCCAGTTTATGGAATTCTGGTCATGGGATAAAGAAAGCCTAGATGTATTAAGTGAACACATCGATAGTAAACAGACTTTGCCACAAGAATTACTAGATGCTTTATTAAATGCTCGATTCTTCCAATCTGGTATGCAAACTTTACGTCAGCTTGAATTTGCATTATTTGACTTGACCATTCACACCAAAACGCCAGCCCTTAACAGTGAGCAAATTCAGCAAACCTTAGACGATATTCGTAAGCAATATGCGGTCGTTCCTACTGTCGACTACAACCGTTTCCAACATAGTTTTAGTCATATTTTTGCTGGCGGTTATGCCGCAGGTTATTACTCTTACAAATGGGCAGAAGTCTTAGCGAGCGATGCATTTGATCGTTTTGAAAATGAAGGCATTTTTAACACTCAAACGGGTAAAGAATTCCGTCAGGCAATTCTAGCTGTGGGTGGAAAAGACACTGCGCTTGAGGCATTTGTGAATTTCCGTGGACGCGAGCCTAAAATTGACGCATTGTTACGTCATCAAGGTTGGACGAATGACAACAAAACCGCTTAAACTATGGGCCTAAATTGATCGTGTGGTTAGGGTGATAAAGATGAAAAAACGTTTCATTGCTGGGGCAAAATGTCCAAAATGTGAAGCCATAGATCGGATTATCATGCTAACCACCGCAGAAGACGAATGGATTGAATGTATCGAATGCGGTTATAGCGAAAATCGTCCGACTCATGTTGATGAGCCTGAAACACCTGCTGAACCGGATGAAATTGGGGTAATACAGTTCAAGCCACGTCGTCCCGACTAAAGGTCTTAAACATGCCACTACAAAGAAAACAAAACTCAAAATTATTATGGATTTTAATTGGGGGCTTAAGCATTCTCGTAGTGCTTTTTTTTGCAGCGCAATGGTTTTTTAAAAAAACCGAGTCGTCAGCACCACTGGTTGATCCACAACCTGTCTCGACTCCTGCTCCTGCTAAACCGAAACCAGCTGAGCCATTACCAAGTTCTGAACCCTTAGCTGAAAATGCAAGCTCTCAGCAACTTGTCAGTGAAAATGTGCTTAAAGAGCCTGTCCCAGCACAAGAGTCTTTAGCAAAAGAAGAAGTATCTAAACTTGAAGATATTCATCGGCAGCTAAAAGATCAGGAAGCCACCTTAAAAGCTCAGCATGCAGATGCGGATCAACTAACTAAACTCAAAGAAGAACAAGTTAAATTGCTTGAAGCTCAGCTTAAACAGCAATAGTTTTTCAATGAACTCTTAAAAAAAGCTAAAGCTGTACATCTTTAGCTTTTTTAGCCGGATTTAAATAATTCTAATCATCTTGTTCTAAATTTACTCAATCTACTTATTAAAAAAGCCCTCCATTTAGGAAGGCTTTTTTGTATAACCAATACTTTGATTTAAGTTATTTATACCAATCGAATAACTTAAATACATATGGCACATAAGTCACTAATACCAATGATGAGAACAAGACAATAATTGGTAGCAACCAGCGCTCATAACGGAAGTAGAAGCTTGTATATTTCTCTTTCGCTTCAGCATCAGCAGCATTCACTTCATCATCTCCGACGGACAACCGCGTAAGTAGATGGTTCAAGGCAACTGGTGGTGTTACGTAACCAAATTCGAATGCAACCAACACAATCATCCAGAAATGAATTGGATGGATACCATTTTCGTATGCTACAGGTGCAATAGTTGCAGCAACTAAAATTACAGCACCAAATGGATCTGTACACATACCAATAATGGCAAGTAATAGCGCAATACATGCAAGTGAAATGTAAATACTGCCCAAATGAGTCGGTAATAATTCGACCACTTCAGAGCGTTCAATTAAACCACCTACACTTGCAGACAATGCCATCAAGATAATTAAAGCACCGATATGACCTACAGTTTCTGAGGTCGCAAATCGAAGTGCTCCACCAAAACCAAGACGGTATTGAGAGCTATGCGGATCATGTGCACGCAAGAATGGTGATTTTTGTTCGTGTTCACGAACAATCGCTTCATGAATATTGATTGCAGGCGCTTCTTTGGTCGCAACCAATTTGTCGTACAAGATCATTGCGATCAGAACTAATGGCAAAATTACTGGTGCAGTAAACTCGTTCATTCCTGTATCTAATGCATATTTATAGATCGCAAGAACAACAGCAGTGATCAGAATGTATGGAATTACAGGTACAAAGGCACGCATCATGCCCGGAATCGCAACTTTTGGTGAATTCACACGGAATTTTTCTTCAGCTAAAAGTAGTGAAACACCCAAGAAAATAAATGCAGTTAACCAAAATACATAAATACCATGCCCAAATAGCTCATCCGACGTAACATGACGGCTATCAAGCATTGCAATTAAAACGACCAGTAGACATGGACGTACAACTACCCCTAAAGAACCTGACATTGCAGACACAGCCAAAGCATATTGACGGCGAGCACCCGCATTCCAGACTTCTTTATAAATAATTGCACCTGCTGCGATAACGAAAATACCTGATGCACCTGTATAAGCTGTTGGTACAGCAGCAGCAATTAGAATTAACCAAGTTAAGGTTTCTGGTGCCAAGTTCCATGGACGAAGCACATTAAGGAACAAGTCCATAACGCGTGTTTGAGTTAAAAGCATACCTGCCCAAATAAACAAGGCAAGGTTTAAGAAGATACCCGAGAACTCAACCAATAAACCAAGGTAAATACCTTGCCCCATTGGGTAATCCATAAAGAACGTAAATACGATGCCTGTAATTAACGCCATGTAAGCATATAGAGGCACCGATAGTAAGGCTAAACCTATATTACCGCCTTCACGTTTTGGTGGAGGTGAAACAAATAATTGATACAAACTAATTAAAGTCAGAACAACAAATAGAATCATCCACATCCAGTAAATCGTTACTGTTTCATAGGTAGGTGTTACCCCAGAATTTATGACGGAACGATACTGACTAATGACAGAGGTACTAAGTAGTGCATTACCAATCAACATAAACAGGGAATATACTTTGTAATCTATTTTTGTTGCCGGATTACGCAAACCAATATGGTGATATTTCAACGATGCAGTAATCGCAGAAATCAAAACCATAAAGACCAGTAAAATGGCACGGTTCTCTGTACCAAATTTAAAAATACCGAAGAAACCTGTCTCGATAGCACGGTAAGTACGTACCCCTGGGTTAGCTTCGATATATTTAATAGTTTTATCATACGCCTGATATTTTTCATCACATTGTTGCTTTGCTGCGAGTAGTGATGCACGGACATCACTTTCCGATGCTGCACCAAAGAAACTCG
>ERZ941706.98-NODE-98-length-31182-cov-7.116651_pt1 | contig 31182 bp, 27 predicted proteins | sample MGYA00521232_ERZ941706 | MGnify/ENA primary metagenome ERZ941706 (study PRJEB32759, sample SAMN07749893) | skin metagenome | biome: transportation; feature: city; material: polyester macromolecule | host: Homo sapiens | place: Hong Kong:ER line | collected 2017-07-19...
GGTGAAAAAACGGACTTTAATGAAGAAAGCCAAGACATATTGTTTACTCCAAAAACAGATCATTACAGCTTAGTGGAGATAGTGTAACAGTATTGCTCCGCACTCGCTCACCTTGGGATGAATAATTACTAACTTCAGATCTCATCTTTTAGGTAAGGAGTGCAGATTTTAGTTTAAATCAGCTTATTCAGCAGAATCATGGTTCCTTAATTTATTGAGTTTATCGGTCGCAGTTTTCTTCAACTCATCAAGTTTTGCGGTTGCTTGCGTTTTCAACTCATCCAATTTTGTAGCAGCCTCTTCCTTTAATCCCGCAGCTTTGGCTTTAGCATCGTCAAGTTTATGAGCTGCTTCTGTACGCAAGTGATCAAACTTATCATGTAGACTATGCTGAGCATCCTCAAGTTTACCTTTTAAATCAGTTGCTTTTTCTTCAAGAGCCTCTTTACCAGAAGCTTGTTTCTCTTTTACATTTTCCTTTAAATCGTCCAAAGCTTTTTCGCCTTGTACTTTCGCATCAGCCGCTTTTGCCTTTAATTGGTCTACCTTATCTTCAACTGCTTCTTTACCAGCAGCTTGCTTCTCTTTTACATTTTCCTTTAAATCGTCCAAAGCTTTTTCACCTTGTACTTTTGCATCAGCCGCTTTTGCCTTTAATTCATCTAATTTATTTTCTGTAGTCATCGTTGTTATCCTCATAGTTAATTAAAAAATTACCTGAATAAGTTATTAGTTATACATCGTTATGGCTTATTTTCTGACCGTAACTGCAATTTGAAACAAAGACAATACAGGAAGATTCAAATATTTTTTGATTTGTTTATCTGTTCTAAAGAGAAACCATGCCTGGCCAAAATCCATTTTAATAGAAATCGCTTATGCCAAGCTGGAGATTATTAATCTTTGCTTATCTCCCTGCATCAGTTAAAATCTTCCACCTTATAAATACGAATGAGAGAATGAAATCCGTGCGTAAAATTTTAGTCACTAATGCCCTCCCTTATGCTAATGGTCCAATTCATATGGGTCATTTACTCGGTTACATCCAGGCAGATATCTGGGTTCGTGCCATGCGAGCAATGGGTCATGATGTGACTTATGTATGTGCGGATGATGCTCACGGTACAGCAATTATGCTACGTGCCGAAGCAAATGGTATTAGCCCAGAAGAGCAAATTGCGAATGTTCAAAAAGAACACATCCGTGATTTTGACGGTTTTGGTGTACATTTCGATCATTACGATTCAACGCATAGCGATGCAAACAAAGCACGTTCAACAGATATCTATATTAAAAACCGTGAAGCTGGAAATATTGCAGTCCGTCCTGTAACTCAATTATTTGACCCAGAAAAAGGGATGTTCTTATCTGACCGTTTCATTAAGGGTACATGCCCAAAATGTAAGTCAGAAGATCAATACGGCGACTCATGTGAAGTGTGCGGTACAACTTACAATGCAACTGAGCTACTTAACCCGCGTTCGACTTTAAGTGGTGCAACACCAGTTGAAAAATCATCAGATCACTATTTCTTCAAGCTTCCAAACTTCTCTGAATATTTACAAAAATGGACGCGTGATGAAGGTCGTTTACCTCTTTCAATTGCGAACAAGTTAGATGAATGGTTTGAAGCTGGTTTAGCAGACTGGGATATTTCTCGTGATGCACCATATTTTGGCTTTGAAATTCCAGACGCACCAAATAAATATTTCTACGTATGGGTAGATGCCCCAATTGGTTATATGTCTAGTTTTGAAAACTACATCAAAACTAAACGCCCAGATTTAAACTTTGATGATTTCTGGAAAAAAGACAGCCAAAACGATGTTTATCATTTTATTGGGAAAGACATTGTTTATTTCCATGCTTTATTCTGGCCTGCAATGCTTGAAGGTGCGAACTATCGCACTCCAACAGGCTTGTTTGTAAACGGTTTCTTGACTGTAAATGGACAAAAAATGTCTAAGTCACGTGGTACTTTCATTAAGGCCGAGACGTATTTACAGCATTTAAACCCAGAATATTTACGTTATTACTTTGCATCTAAGCTTTCAGATAAAGTTGAAGACTCTGACTTAAATCTTGATGACTTTGTTCAAAAAGTAAATTCAGACTTAGTCGGTAAAGTCGTTAATATTGCTAGCCGTTGTGCGAAATTCATCAACAGCAGCTTTAACAATACGTTATCTGCTCAATGTGCAGAAACTGATTTAGTACAAAGTTTTATTGATGCTGGCGATTCAATCGCTGCTGCATATGAAGCACGTGAATTCTCTACGGCGATCCGTGAAATTATGGCGCTAGCTGACCGTGCAAACCAATATATTGATGAGAAAAAGCCTTGGGCACTTGCTAAACAAGAAGGTCAAGAGCAACAAGTTCTTGACGTCTGCTCTGTGGGTATCAACTTATTCCGTCAACTCGCAGTGTACTTAGCTCCAGTTCTGCCAACTTTAGCTCAACAAGTTCAAGATTTCTTAAAACTTGAAAGCTTCGATTTCGAGTCACGCAAACAAATTCTTGTAAGCCATGAGATTGCGCAGTTCCAACCGCTTATGCAGCGTGTTGATCCAAAAGCTGTTGCAGCTATGGTTGATGCTTCTAAAGAGTCTTTAGGTGCTCCTGCTCCAGAAGCAATAAAAGCGGTAGCGAAAAAAGACAAAGCAGCTGAGAAAAAAGCAATGCCTGCTCCAGCAGTGGGTGAAGCTGAAATTATCGGTATTGAAGATTTCTTAAAAGTTGACTTACGTGTTGCTCAGGTCATTGAAGCAGGTACAGTTGAGGGTTCAGATAAACTACTACAACTTACTTTAGACGTTGGTGAAGCTGAACCACGCAATGTATTTAGTGGCATTCGTAGCCAATACGCACCAGAAGACCTAAAAGGTAAATTGGTTGTTATGGTTGCTAACCTTGCACCACGCAAAATGCGTTTTGGTATTTCAAACGGCATGGTACTTGCTGCTGGAAATGGTAAAGGTATTTTCATTATTTCTCCAGACAGCGGTGCGAAACCTGGCGATAAAGTTTCTTAATCTGCTTTCAAAAAAAGCTCCCTAAATTGGGAGCTTTTTTATTTTTAAGGACTTTGAATAGGTTTAAACGAGGCTTACTAAATTAGGACCACGGCCACCCTTCGCAAGGGTTATTAAATAAAACGTGTATATTTCCCAACTCTTCATTTGTTAAATAGCCATTCTTATTTTCATCTAAATAATGAAATAGCTCTGTCTGTTTGTTTTCACCTTGAAAACGTTTATCCGTAGGCCAGTTATAGGGATAAAAGTCTTCAACCCGTTGAAATTCTTTTAGGCTATACATGTCATCATGATTTAAATCATATTTTTCCTGAAAAAGCTCCCAATCTAAAGAAGCAGGCTCACATGCACTTACCATATTCAAAACACAGTAAGTTGCACATCCAGCAAGTAACTTAATAGTTAGATTGCTCATGATTATTCACTTGTATATCGGAAATTTTATAATCCTTTTCATGAACTGGAGTACCCACAATACTCATGGTCCGCTCATTTGCTGGCTGTTGCTTGCTCATTGTTCTCATCTCACATCCTGTAGTTAAGATGAGAAAAACTACAGAAATGCTCACCATTAGTTTTTTCATAACGTGATCCTCATTTCTTTTTGTTTTATTTATTAAGTTACCACTTTTAAAGTGTTTAAGTACTAAAAAAGATATTTCAATTTGTATATATTTTACGCAAAAATAAAGCCAGACTATAAATAGCTGGCTTTGGATTTTTTAGATATTTTAATTAAAGACTTATCATTTGAAGAAAATTAACTTTAAGCCTAATACACTCACAATACTTCCAGCTACTCGGTCAACGGCAGTTTTTGCTTTTAAGTACATTGTTCTAGGCTTCTCTGAAGAGAGCAGCATTGCCACACATGAGTACCAACCCGCATCAATCATAAAACAAATCACTGGTAATGCGACATAGTAATAATTCGGAATTTCTTTTGGCAACAAAGCAGTAAACACACTTGCTAGTACGACTGCAATTTTTGGATTACTTAACTGGGTAATTAAGCCATATCGATATGCCTGTTTATAGGTCATTTTCGATTTACCATCGTTTTCCATCGCAATTGGTTCTTTAGCATGTTTAATAATTTTAAAAGCCAGCCAAAGCAAATAAAGCCCACCACCAATTTTTAAAATTAAATAAGCAGAAGGCACCGCCAATAAAACTGCTTGCAATCCCATAACTGCTAATAGACCAAAAAGCGCTGCACCTGTCCCCGTCCCTAAAGCGGTAAACAACCCATGTTTACGTGATTTAGAAATTGAATTTTGTGCAACATAAATAAAGCTTGGCCCAGGACTTATTGCTCCAAGCATCAATGCCATCGCAATTGAAAAAAGAGGAATAAGGGACTCAAACATTGTATTGACCTAGCATCATGCAATTGCGCGGTATTCTAACAGCTTTTTATGACACATATAAAAATGGCGAAGATATAAATGATGAAAATTGAATTTTCATGTTTTTACAATTTAAATCTTCACAACGGACAAAAATGTCCGTTAAATATATAACCTTTCGAACTCCCCAAACCGATGACATGAGTAAACGTCAAAAAATTGCTGCCCATAATCGGGATGAATTACTCAATGCAGCCGAAGAATGTTTTCGTATTCATGGTATTAATGTTCCCTTACAAGTTGTGATTGACCACGCTGGTGTAGGCAGAGCGACGTTCTACCGTAATTTTTGTGATCGAAAAGCTTTAATTAGTGCACTTTTAGAACGCGCGATTACACAGCTAGAGCAAAAAGCAGCTCATTTTCAACAATTCGAAGATGGTTTATTTCGTTTAATTGAAGGACATATTGGGCAACTTCCCAAACTCGCAATTTTGCAAGATTTTTGGAGAGTGATTGATCGACAAGATCCAATTATGTTAAAAATTTATGAACGGCGAAATAATGTACTTAACCCACTGATTGAAAATGCGATAAAACAAAAATTGTGCCGAGCTGATCTGACCGCCGATGACTATGCAATGGTCACAGCAATGTTGGGTTCTTCATTTCAAGGACATGAGCCAGAAGAACAGACTCGCTTAGCAAAACGAGCAATTGAATTACTATTTCATGGTATTCAAATACAAAAAATTCGAGGGATAGAATGAGTAAAACGCCTCGTTACTTAGAAACACCACCCGACTGGACCCCAGAAGAGCAACCGACTTTACCTGGTTCACCAGCAGCTATTGCACACTCTGTACCTAAGCGGTTTATTTACTTTTTTATTGGTTTATTTATCGCCCTTTCGGCAAGCTTAAGTAATGGTTTTATTACGGCAAATTTACCTTTAATCCAAGGTGAGTATGGACTAACTCCTTCCGAAGCGGCTTGGTTGCCTGCTGCTTATGTCATGGCAAATGTCAGTTCAAACCTGATTTTATTTAAAGCCCGGCAACAGTATGGTTTGAGAGTGTTTTCAGAAATAGGACTCGTGATTTTTATTGCGGTTTTGGTATTACATATTTTTGTGCATACCTATGAAATGGCACTATTCGCTCGAGTTGTGGCAGGTTTAGCTGGTGCGCCATTAAGCTCTTTAGGTATGTATTACACCATGCAAGCTTTTAAAAAAGCAGACATGGCAAAAGGTATATATATTGCCTTTGGTTTTCAGCAACTTGGCGTGCCATTAGCTTGGATTATTTCTCCATTTCTTGTAAATACAGATAGTTGGTCTGTTCTATATACCTTTGAGCTCGGCTTAGCACTTTGTTGTTTAGCCATGGTCGTTTCATTGAAGTTACCACGTAGCTTAAGAATTTATGTTTTTGAGAAGCAGGATTTCTTTACATTTGCTTTATTGGCTCCAGGTTTTGCCTGCTTGTGTATTGTGCTCACGCAAGGTCCAATTTTATGGTGGTTTAACAGTGAATGGCTTGCTTACGTCTTAATTGCAGGTTTCAGCTTAGTTGTTCTTGGTTTGCTCTATGAGCACTATCGTGCCAATCCATTAATTATGACACGCTGGTTAGGTGCCGCTTCGACCCTACGCTTCATTTTTGGTGCCTTTGCCATTCGACTTTTAATGTCTGAACAAAGCTACGCAGCTGTTAATTTCTTAAAAACCATGGGAATGGGTCCTGACCAATTTGTTCCACTCTATGTGGTCATATTGATAGGGATTTTAAGCGGAACACTTTTTAGTGCACTGACTTTTTCACGCGAACGGATTATCTTCCACTTACTTTTTGCAGAATTTTTAATTTTAGTCGCGTGTGGATTAGATTATCACTTAACCAGTGATGTCCGACCTGTGAACTTCTTTGCAAGTCAGTTCTTAGTAGGCTTTGCAGGTGGTTTATTTATTGGGCCATTGCTCCTGATTGGCTTTGCGCAAACTTTGGCTAAAGGTCCTTCGTATGTGGTGACTTTTATTGTGCTGTTCTCTGCAACTCAAACATTTGGTGGTCTTGTTGGATCTTCTTTCTTCTCGACCTATCAACAACACCGCACGCAGAACTATCAAGTCGAGATTATTAAAGATTTAGAACAAGCAGACCCTCTAGTTGCTCAAAGGCTCTCTACATATCAACGCAGCGCATCAGTTACGACTACTGACCCAGCATTACAAACAGCCCAATCCATGCGCTCACTTAATCAAGTAGTCACTCGTGAAGCGCAAGTGCGTGCCTACAATGACGTTATTGCATTGAACGGTATTTTTGCTATCGCCCTACTCTTGTGGGGTGGATTTAATATTGCACGTAGTAAATATCTACAACGCAGAGGAATTAGCCGTCCTTAATGGCTTCTTTATTGATGAAATAGAAATTGAGATTGATATATGTCAGATGATCAAAAAAAACCGGAACAAGCTCCACCTCAAGCAGCTCCCGCTTCGTCTAATGAACCGGCACCTGCGAGCAAATTAATTCCAACAAAACGCTCAACTTTATTATGGATGCTAGTTGTGCTCATTGTCGGTATTTTAGTGATTTTGTGGGCATGGAGAATCGGACCTTTCGCAACGAGCGTTCAGCAAACTGACAATAGTTATATTAAAGGTAAAACAACGATTTTATCATCGCAAATTAATGGCTATGTTAAAGATGTATTAGTTAAGGACTTTGACCACGTTAAAAAGGGTCAAGTATTAATGCATATTGATGCAACCACCTACGACCAAAAAGTAACACAAGCGGCTTCTGGAGTTGAACAAGCTAAAAATACTTTAGCCAACCAGACACAGTCTATTGCTCAAAAACAAGCTGATATTGTGGCTGCACAGGCTAAAGTTGAACAAGTTAGGGCTCAATATGAGCTTTCTTTAGCACAGCTTAGACGATATCAACAGTTAGGAAATAGTGGAGCAGCCTCTAAATCTGAGCAGGATAAAGCCGCAGCAGATGCTGAAAATAACCTTGCAGCACTGAAGCAGGCAGAGGCCAATGTTTTAGTTGCCAAAGAAGCACTTAAAACAGCGCAAGTGGCAGAAGCTGGATTAGAAGCACAAGTTTCCAGTGCTAAAGCACAACTAGATCAAGCACAAACTACTAAAGACTATAGCGTTATTGTTGCTCCAATGGATGGTCAACTTGGTGAGGTGAACCCTCGTGTTGGGCAATATGTAGCAGCAGGATCACAATTACTCTACCTCATCCCACAGCAAACTTGGGTGATTGCCAACTTTAAAGAAACCCAAATTGCCAATATGCGAATTGGGCAAAAAGCATGGTTCACAGTCGATGCGATGAAACACAAAAAATTTACAGGACATATTGAACAGATCTCGCCTGCTGCGGGTTCCGAGTTCAGTGTATTAAAGCCTGACAATGCAACAGGAAACTTTACCAAAGTGGTTCAAAGAATTGCCGTACGCATTACCATTGATCCAAATCAAGAAGGAATGGAACACTTACGCCCTGGCATGTCAGTAATTACTTCTGTCGATACAAATTCGTAAACAGCTTTTTAAAGCTCTATTTAAAAAGCTACAATGTGATCAATCATTATTTTTCTCAATTTCTAATGTTTGATCACATTGCCCAACCTGTTTCCTATCAGCATATTGAACTCTCCTCTTTAGTTCATCTCGACATTAAGCGATTAGATTTAGTTCATCCTCAAATTTCGGGCAATAAATTTTTCAAACTAAAATACAATCTGCTTGTCGCAAAACAACAAGGTTTATCGAGCATTTTGACTTTTGGTGGCGCTTATTCCAACCATATTGCCGCGACTGCCTATGCCGCTCATCTTTTTGGCTTAAGAAGTATTGGAATTATTCGTGGTGAAGAGTTAGCTGACAAACCTCTGAATCCAACCTTAGCAAAAGCTCAAAGTTTAGGAATGCATCTACATTTTGTCTCACGCAATGAATATCGCTTACGAGATGATGCAAACTATCTTCAACAATTACGTCATCAATTTCCTGAAATTTTCATTATTCCTGAAGGCGGCACCAATGAATTGGCTGTTCAAGGTTGTCAGGAAATTCTCAGCCAAAGTGATTTAAATCAATATGACGTGATTTGCTGTGCAGTAGGAACTGGCGGAACGGTTTCGGGTCTTATTGAAACAAGTTCAGCCGATCAAAAAGTCTTAGGATTTTCGGCTTTAAAAGGTGATTTTTTACAACAAGAAGTTCAGCAGTGGACCCAAAAACAAAATTGGTCGCTGACAGATGCATACTGCTGTGGCGGGTATGCAAAAACTTCACCCGAGTTATTGGCATTTATAGAAAGTTTCGAAGAACAACATGCTGTACCACTTGAACCGATCTATACGGGAAAGATGATGTTCGGTCTGTTTGATCTTATAAAGAATAATTACTTTTCTGAAGGAACTCGCATTCTGGCAATTCATTCTGGTGGTTTACAGGCAGATATAAGAAATAAATCACATCAATAACTTATTAGCTTTTAGTGCACATTACTCCGCATAGCATTAAATGTCTTTAGCATGACTAAGGCTCGGCATGATAGTATATGCCCCTTTTAAATTTTCACGATTAATCGAGAATCTCTTATGTCTAACAGTCATGTCGATGTCATTGTCTTAGGTGCAGGTGCTTCTGGACTCATGTTGGCTGCCCATGCTGCTAAACGAGGGCGCTCGGTTTTAATTTTAGAAAAAGCCAATAAAATTGGTAAAAAGATTTTAATGTCAGGCGGTGGTAAGTGTAACTTTACCAACCTTTATGTAGAGCCTGACAACTATATTTCTCATAATCCACACTTCGTTATTTCTGCCCTATCACGCTATAGCAACTGGGACTTTATCGGTTTGGTAGGTGATTATAAAATTGCTTATGAAGAACGAAAACACGGGCAATTATTCACGCTAAACGGTGCTAAAGAAATTTTAGAGATGCTGGTGAGTGAATGTAATAAAACCAATAATGTTGATATCCAAACTCAATGTGAAGCTGTACAGATTGACCCATTAGAAAAAGGCGGTTTTACTGTACACACAAACCAAGGCCGATTTAGCTGTGAGTCATTAGTGGTTGCTACAGGTGGTTTATCCATTCCAACTTTGGGTGGTTCTGGATTTGGCTATGAACTGGCACAAAAATTTGGACATACGGTTTTCCCAACTCGCGCAGGTTTAGTCCCATTTACTTTTTCAGATCATATTAAAGAAGTCACTACACGCCTAAGTGGTAATGCTTTAGATGTGACTCTAAGTAACTCGAAGAATAGCTTTACTGAAGCATTATTGTTTACGCATCGTGGTTTGAGTGGTCCAAGTTCTTTACAGCTTTCAAACTATTGGAATACTGGTGAAAGTTTTAAAATTGACTTTTTCCCGAGCCAAGATTTAGCAAATTATTTAAAAGACAAAAAGAAAGCCCAACCTAAAGTTTTATTGCGTACTCTTCTGAATGAATTTACGGCAAAAAGTATTGTACAAGAGTTACAACAACTCATCTGGCCAGAGCAGAGCGAGACAGCAATTGGTAATATCAGTGATGCACAGCTAGATCATATTGCCGAGCAACTACATGGTTTTACCGTCAAACCATCAGGCACAGAAGGCTATCGTACTGCCGAAGTTACTTTAGGTGGAGTTGATACAAGTGAAGTATCTTCCAAAACCATGGAAAGTAAAAAGCAGAAAGGACTGTTTTTTATTGGGGAAGTACTTGATGTGACTGGCCATTTAGGAGGTTATAACTTCCAATGGGCTTGGTCTTCTGCTTATGCAGCAGCACAATACGTTTAAATGATCAATAAGCTAATTTGAGGCTTTCGAATCATTTGATGATTTTTCAGAATTACGTGTATGAGTTGTTGCCTGTTTTGATGAATTAGATTTATTAAACACAAATTTATAAGCACTTGCTAAAAAACCTACCGTAATTCCCGCAATGACAATCGGTGCTAAAAAACGACCTGGTTTCTTCATCGTATTTTCCTCACTTATTTGTTTTTATAACGTCTAAAAAGAACGACCACTCAATATAGAGTGGTCGAACTTATCACAAAAATCAAAGATTTTTTGTACGGTTTATCTGAAAATTAGTTTTACTTACTAAATTTCGTCATTTTCTCCAGTAGATCCAAACGGTTTATTTACTGGTGGTTCTGCTGGATTTACTTGTGCAGAATCAGCTGGTTTTGCATCAGATGAAACAGTTGATGGTGAGGTTGTAGTCGTTGGTGCAACTGTAGATGTTGACGAACTCGTAGTTGCAGATGAGCTACCAGCAGATGGGCTGCTCGTTGTGGTAGTAGACGGTGGTTGATAAAGCGGATTCGGTTCATTCGCTTCTTTTTTAGCTTTATCTAACAAATCACTCAACAGTCTTTCTGCTGGTTGGCGACCACCTAAACCAAATGCAAGAGCGAAAGCAACTGCAACTGCGCCTAGAGTCAAACCAAATGCAAGATTAACGATTGAATCTGCAATACCCATCGCTCTTAAACCAAGCGCAAGTACAAGACCAATAATTAACACACGAACTAAACTACCTAACCAACGCGAGCTATTATATTCGCCGCGTTGAACCACGTTCGCCACAACATTGGCAAGCCAGAAACCAATAACCAAGATTACAGCGCCCAATAGAATGTTTGCACCGAAATGGATAAACATTGCAATTAGACCACTAATTTGATCGAAACCAAGACGATCCGCAGCTTCAGAAACTGCAAATAGCATAGTAAAGAATACAATTAACCAGCCAACTGCATTAGAAACTTTAGTTTGACCTAAAAAGCGTTGTACATCTAACTTTGCAGGAATTTCATCAACACCAGTACCTGCAATTAATTCGGCTACTAAGCGGCCAACAAAACGAGAAACAATATAAGCAACTAGTAAAATTAAACCAGCAGCAATAATGTTTGGAATCGCCTGCAAGATTTCATTAAGCATTGCTGTTGCTGGCTGAGAAATTGTCTCAATGCCTAAAGCTTCAAACGCTACAATCAATGTTGTAATAATGATGATTGCGAAAACAAATGACCCTAAGAATTTGCCTACGTTAGAGCTTTTGAAAAGACCAATTTTTTCAGCTTGAGCCTGAACACCTAAGCTATTTACTAAACCTTCAACAATACCGCGTACAATTTTTGCCAAGATATAACCAACAAAAACGATAACACCAGCAATAAAGATATTTGGTAAGAATGCTACTGCATCATTTACCATATTTTGAACTGGAATCAGTAAGCCTGTTAATCCTAATATTGAAAGAACAATCGGAAGGAAAAGTAACAATACAAGCCAGTAAAGAATTTCACCAATATTCTGGCTAATTCCACCTACACCCACTTCACTGCTTAACTTATCGTCAAGTTGAGTTCGGGATAAAACATTGGTCACCCCTGCTCGCACCAGTCGAGCAACGATCCAACCAATAAAACCCACCACAACAGCAGCAATAATATTTGGAATATAGACGAGTACCTGATTCACCATATTGCTGAACGGGCCACTTACTCCACTAATGTTAAGTACATTGAGAGCTGCGACAACAGCTAAGATTAGAATAAACCAGAATACTACTTTTGAAATAAGACCTTCTATGTTTGGAGCACGCCCAGTTGCTGAAGATAATTTTGCATTGGTATTTACTTTTTGCAGAAGTTTTTTTACACCTGCCGCAACTAATAAAGCGATTATCCAGCCCACCAGTAAGATGACGATTGCAGCTAAAATAGGATGAAACTGATCCCAGTAATACATCGCATCAAACTGAGCGCCGCGAGGCCCATTAAAAAATTCATTCATATTGTTATGTCCTCAATTGTTATGTTCTTTTCAGTGCCATCAATTATGAAAAACACCATTCGTTGTTAAAAATGACGATAAATGCGGTCTATCTCACCTTATGTTTTGAGTATTTTCTAATCAACACACTTCTGCATAAATACAACAAATTGATGCAAAAGGTTGCAAAAAAAGCCTTTAGGTCACATCCCAAAGGCTTTCTATCAAGATATACTGGTTGGCTTATTACCCTTTATAGAGATTCAAATCTGAAGTACTCTTAATGACATGCGGTGTGGCCTCATGTTGAAAAGCGGCTTCTTCTTTAGGTGTTTTGCTGTGATCAGCAACCATGTAGACGATAAGTGCAATAAGAAAAAGCCCAACAATAATTAAAATGTAAACTGGCAATCTTCTTTTTTTCGCAGTTTCTTCAGGACTCGTCACATGAGGTGGTTTTGAAAAATCATGCATCTTCTTTCCCCTCTTCTTTTATCATTAACTTTATAATCATCATAGCAATTTGGTTTGTTGCATTGTGTGAAAAAGCATTATGCTAAGGTGTCTGTGTTTGCAAAACTCTACTATTAAAATAATAAAAACAGTATAAAATTTAGGCAAAAATATTTAGCCATTAAAAAATAATGACAAGTTATGCTCGAGCTTCTTTAAGGTTCTATTTGTAATACAATATGTTTTAGCGCTTACTTTTTATAAAATAGGCTATAATAAGCCCCCTTGTTTTAAAGCTGCTCTATTTTATGATGTATCGTCAGCAAAACGTAACACTTGATCTCGACACTGACGTCACACATCAATGTTATATACATCAGACGAGAGACGAACATCTCATTGGTATTATTGAATTTAATAAACCAAGTTATGAACTCAAATGGGGTGATTTAGAGTATTTTCGTCGTCGTACTGAAGAATTTTCCGTCATGCCATTTCCTGACTGTATTAATGCCATGATTGTTGATATTCGTAATATCAATATTTTTCTAGACAATGATGTTCCGATTTTACCTTGGCGCTTACTAGAAGAAGACTGTCCTGTTCGCTTAGTCGTTCCACAAGATCGTTTGGAACATTATGCAGGTCTTTTTGAGCCCACTTGGCTTTCAACCGATGTAGACAGCGCAATTTCAGAAATTCGCGAATTTATGGATATGTTTGTCCACTAATAAACATATCCATAAAATTAATTATAAAGTTGTTTTCACCGCAATTTATTACCAGTAATTTTCTACCGCAATATTTCCCTCACCTCGACGATTCATCGTCAAACCACGGCGCTTTAAAGCCTCTTTCGTGTCATCTACCATTTGCGGATTTCCGCAAAGCATGACGTGGCTTGTGGCAGGATTCAGCTCTATACCAGCAGATTTTTCTAATTCACCATTTTCAATCAGAATCGGCAAACGATCATGCAATGGCGCAGAAGGATCTCGAGTAATAATCGGAATAAATTTAAATCCGTTATGTCCTTCCCCAAAAGTTTCAGCAATCTCTTGAATACGATCAACGTAAGCTAACTCAGCTGCGGTACGGACACTGTAGACCAAATTAATTTTTTGATATTTAGACCATGTATCGAAGTCTTGTAACATCGATAAAAATGGAGCTAATCCTGTACCCGTTGCCAATAACCATAAATCATGTGGTAAAGGTTGTTGATAGCGAGCTAAAGTCAAATAACCATAAGGTATTTTTTCTAAATACAGCTCATCTCCTACCTTTAAATGTTGAAGATTTGACGTAAATGCACCGTCTGGTACCACAATCGAAAAAAACTCAAGCGTTTCATCAAATGGTGATGAGACTACCGAATAAGCACGAACAACGAGTTCTTCTCCAACTTTTAGCCCAATACGTGCAAATTGCCCAGCAGTAAATTTAAAATGTGCAGGGCGAGTCATGGTGAAACTGAAAAGAGTTGGAGTCCAGCGGTGTACAGATAAAACTTTTTCTACGCTAAATTTTTCAATTGACATGATTTCAACGTGGCATGAAATAGTGCGCTCATGTTAGCATGACAGCCGAAATAATGAATACTTTTAAACGTTAAGGCTTTTTAAACATGCGCATGACATTACGCCAGTTGGCTGTTTTTGTAGCAGTCGCTCAAGAAGGAACTGTCACCAAAGCGAGTGATGCGGTCAGACTGACGCAAAGTGCAGCAAGTATGGCTTTAGCCGATTTAGAGGATGGCCTTGGTGCTCCTCTATTTGATCGTTTAGGTAAACGATTACAGCTTAATGATTTAGGTCGTTTTCTATTGCCTCAAGCATTAGAAATATTAGGTCGCTGTGAAGCTTTTGAGCAAGCTGCAAAAGGTGAATTGCAAAGTATTGATTTACGTATTGGGGCTACTTTAACGATTAGTGATTACCTCATGCCAGATTTAATGGCAAACTTTTTACAGCATCATCCTAAAGCGCATTTGCAATTACAAGTGGGCAATACACGCCAAATGATTGAAGCAGTCAATCAATTCCAACTTGATTTAGCTTTAATTGAAGGCTCATGTCACTTACCTCAACTCCAATGTATTCATTGGCGTGATGATGAGCTTGCAGTTTGCTGCGCCCCAAATCACCCGTTAGCACGTTTAAATAGACCTCTAACAGCGCATGATTTTCTTCAAGTCGAATGGATTTTACGTGAAGAAGGCTCAGGAACTCGTGAAGTGTTTGATAATGCGATATTGCAAGATCTGCCAGATGCGAATATTCGCTTAACCCTAGGTCACAATGAAGCAATTTTAAAAATCGTTGCTGGTGGTTTAGGTATGTCATGTATTTCTAAACTTGCCATTGAACCTTTAATTGAAAAGGGACAATTAGTAATTTTAGATACACCATTCTGGCAGCTTACCCGTCCGCTTTATATGCTGGTACATCGTCAAAAATATCAGGGTCCAGGCCTCAAAGCATTCTTACAATTCTGTGAAGATCAGGTTTAAAACCTGATCTTTTCGTTGATTAGCGTCGAAAATTTGATAGTAATTCGCTTGTGATCGCTTTATTGTGATCCGCAATTTTATTTTTCTTGGTTTTCGCAGGATTCGGGTCAACACGCTCAATTTTGATCGCTTTAAATTTGCCCTGATTATCTGCGGCAAGAAATCTTACTTTTTCATTTCTTTTCGGTTCGCCCTCTGATGCAGGGAAATCAGAAATATGAAAGAAAATATCTCCTTCACTAGTTTCAATAAAACCAAACCCTTTATCAGCGTTATATTGTTTTACCCATCCAGTATAAAACTCTTGCTTCATGATCTTTCCCCTACTTTTCCAATCCAGTTGTTGCGGTAAATAAAAAAGAGACTCACGATTCCGTTTTAAAATTATACGGTTTAATGAAGTCTCTTTTTAATGCGATTTCAAAAAATTAATCTTTTTGTACACTACCAAAAATTTTATCGCCAGCATCGCCCAAGCCAGGAACAATATAACCTTGTTCATTTAAGCCATTATCAATAGATGCTGTATAAATTTGCACATCTGGATGAGCTGCTTCAACTTTAGCAACACCTTCTGGAGCGGCAACTAACACCATAACACGAATATCTTTACAACCACTCGCCTTTAACACATCAATAGCAGCAACTAACGAATTACCCGTTGCTAACATTGGGTCAATAATCATCGCAAGACGGTTAGCGACATCTGGAACTAGTTTTTTATAATACGTGCGAACTTCTAAAGTTTCTTCATTACGCTCAAGACCTAAAACACTCACTTTTGCGCTTGGAATTAGATTAAGTACACCATCTAACATACCAATTCCAGCACGTAAAATCGGTACAATCGTTATTTTTTTACCAGCAATACGCTGAGTAGTAACAGTTCCAGCCCATCCATCAATTTCACAATCCACAACTGGTAAATCTTTTGTTGCTTCATAAGTCAACAACATAGTCACTTCCTGAGCAAGCTCACGGAAATTCTTAGTACTGATGTCAGCACGGCGTAACAAGCCTAATTTATGACGAATAAGTGGGTGACGAATTTCTTGAATGGCCACAGATGTTACCTAAAAATATAAAAACGTATTTATTATAATCTTTTTTTAACGCTCAATAAAAAAAAGCCTCCAGATTTGGAGGCTTTTTTGTACACCAGAATTACTGTTGTGAAAGCATGAAATGTAATGGAGATAAAATTTCTGCTTTTAATGCCAAATTAATCATTGGATCTGGATAAACACCCAAAATAATAACTAAGGCAGCAGCAGCCAATACCATTAAACCACCCACTTTTTGTCCCCAATGAGCATCTGCATCAATACGAGGAGTTTCCGGTGGTGTCATGTACATTACAACCATCACACGTAAGTAATAGTACAAACCGATACCACTACCCACAATAATCATTGCAGCTAAGAACCAGTGTTGAGTTGTTACAGCAGCCATTACCACCAAGAACTTACCAATGAAGCCTGCAGTTAATGGAATACCAGCCAAAGACAACATCATGACTGTTAAAGTTGCTGTAAGTACTGGACGACGCCAGAACAAACCACGGTAGTCTGCAAGGCTTTGTGCTTCATCTACGTTGTTATATGGGCTAGACATTAACGCTACCGCACCAAAGGCACCGATAGTAGTTAATACATAAGACACCACATATACAGTTACGCTACCTAAGCTTGCATAAGTCATGCTAATTAAAGCAATTAACAAATAACCAAAGTGAGCAATAGATGAATAACCAAGAATACGTTTTAAGTTAACTTGACGAACAGCAAGTAAGTTACCAACTAAAATCGACAATACAGCAATGATCGTCAAAATAGTTACTAACGAGTTCACCATCATTGCGCCTGAAGCAAGCATATAGCGCACGAACAAACCAATTGTTGCAACTTTAGCAGCGGTCGCTAAGAAAGTTGCCATTGGTGCTGGTGCACCTGCATATACATCCGGTGTCCATTTATGGAATGGCGCAAGCGATAATTTAAATGCAACAGCAAAGATAATAAGTGCTAAACCTAATAACACCATTGGCTGTTTGATTGCTTCAAATAATGCTTGTACAGAATCATAGAATGAAAGCGAACCTGTATATGCATAGATATATGCCATACCCATCAACAACATTGCAGAAGCTGTCGCTGAAAGTACAAGGTACTTAATACCCGCTTCAAGTGAGTTACTACGTTGATAAGTATAAGCAAGTAAGCCATATACAGGAATCGACATTAACTCAAGGCTAATGAAGAACGACGCATAGTGAGAGCTTGCAACCATCAACATTGCACCTGCTACTGAAGCAAGTAACAAAAGATATAACTCTTCGCGGTTGTCTTTATAAGTTTCGATGTAAGCATGAGACAAAGTACAACATGCCAATGCCGCAATCAAAATCATAAATTGATAGAACATGGTAAATGGATCAACCATAAACATGCCCATCACATTTGCCGGTACAAACTTACCGCCAAATACTGCAAATAAAATATAAAGTGCAGCAAGGTTTAAACCGACAACAGAGGTTGTTGCGATTAAATTATGATTACGCTTAATTGAAATTAACAGCATGACGACGACTGTTGTCAAAGCAACAATCATCACCGGAGCTAAAGGCATAAGCGTAGAGAATGATACTGTGAAGTTCATGATTATTGGATCTCCACATGGTCAAGTTGAGTAGCTGTTTGCTGAACAGTTTCAACGACTTCTTGTACTGGCACATAACTATTGACCAACCACTGCATGCTTGAATGAGATACATCCAAGAATGTTTGTGGGTAGATACCAAGCCAAACGAGACCAATCGCACAAATCATCAAAATACCAACTTCACGAGCAGATAAGTCTTTCAATGGACTAGTGTAATGTTGCTTTTGTTCAGGATTTGGTTCACCAAATAAAGCACGGTGAATCAAGATCAAGCCATATAAACCTGCAAATACAAGGCTGATAGAAGCAAGAATCGTGAAGACAGGATATTTATTAAATGAACCCATCAAAATCAGGAATTCACCAATAAAGTTACCTAAACCTGGTACACCTACAAGAGCAGCAACGAAGAACATCAAGAAAAATGGCAAGTACTGAAGCTGGCCACGAAGACCACCCATTAAACGTAAATCACGTGTATGTAAACGTTCGTAGATTTGACCAGACATAATGAACAATGCAGCTGATGACAAACCGTGTGCCAACATCATGATCATTAGACCTTGGAAGGTCAAAATATTACCTGCATAGATTGCAAGTAAGATAAAGCCCATGTGTGAAATCGACGTATACGCGAGTAAACGTTTCATGTCAGTTTGCTGGTAAGCACACCATGCGCCGTAGAAAATACCAATCAAACCGAAAATAATCGCAATGTCTGCAAACTGTGCAGAAGCTGTCGGGAAGAATGGAATAACAAAACGAAGCAAGCCATACGCAGCTGTTTTAATCAAGATACCTGCTAAGTCTACAGAACCTGCTGTAGGAGCTTGAGCATGCGCATCTGGCAACCAACCGTGTAATGGGAATACTGGTAACTTCACCGCAAAACCGATGAAGAAACAGATCATGAAACCGTACGCTAAGCCTGCAGGTAAATGGTTAGCTACAGCTAATAAATAGTTGTAATCAAAACCGATCATGCCTGTCATCATGTAGCCATAAACTACAAGACCTAGGATACCGATTAACATCACTAGACCGGCAATCTGCGTGTAAAGGAAGAACTTAGTAGCAGCGTAAACACGTGAACGACCGTTTGAACCTTTATGACCCCATAACGCAATCAAGAAGTAGATTGGTACAAGCATCATCTCCCAGAAGAAGAAGAACAAGAACAAGTCAATCGCTAAGAATACACCGATAACGCCACCTAAACTCCATAATAGGTTTAAGTGGAAGAAACCAACGTTCTTTTGAATCTCGCCCCATGAACAACCAACAGCAAGTACACCAAGTAACGCTGTTAATAACACCATGAGTAAAGATAAGCCATCCACAGCTAAGTGAATGCCAATACCGAGTGATTGAATCCACGGTAAATAGAACTCAGCAGACCAAGTTGGGATTTTAGAACCCAACTCGTAGCTATAAGTTCCACTTTGCCAAAGTGCAAGACCTAAGCCCAAAGTAATGAGCATACCAATTAAGGCAATCCAGCGTGGCAAAGTTTTGTCGAGCTTATCGACTAACCAACAAATAAAACCGGCAATGAACGGAACAAGGATCAGCGCGGGTAAAATTAAATTGTTTTCCATTTTATTTCCCCACTACCTGAATAACGATCAAGATCATCAATAACACCACTACACCGAGTGACATGCTTGATGCGTATTCACGCAATGAACCTGTTTGACGTGAGCTTGTAAAACTGTTTCCGCCTTTCACGAGTGCAGGAAGAACTAACCACAAACCGTCAATCGGATCACGGCCAAAGATTTTGGCGAAGAATAAATAAGGTTTAACAAAAACGATGTCATACAATGCATCAAAACCAAAAGCAGTACGGCAAATATGTGCCAAACCTGAACCCAAACTTGTTTGAGCGAATGATTTCACTGCACCATAAGCAAATGTAAATAATGCTATACCAACAACTAGACCAACTAGTGCAATACCTACTGCTAAGTGCTCTGCCCCATGCATGCCTTCCACAAATTGTTCAGCGACATGGAATTCAGGAATTTTTGCAGTATTCAGAATACCTGCTACCGGTGCTTTTAATACCGCACCAACAAAAGTAGACAATACAGCTAGAATACCCAGTGGAGCCCAGTAAGTTGCACCTTTAATTTCATGGTAAGGCGTGTTTTCTTGACCAAAGAATACAACCCAGATTAAACGGAATGTATAGATTGAAGTCAGGAATGCACCTGCTACACCCACCCAATATAAGGTGTGATATAAAGCAACTGATTGACCTTGTACCCAAACTTCACCAAGAATCGCATCTTTAGAGAAGAAGCCAATAGTCAAGAATGGAATCGCTGCTAATGCACCGCCACCAATCGCGAAACAAGCAAACAGGAATTTGTTACGTTTGAACAAACCACCCATTTTGAAAATGTTTTGCTCGTGGTGATAAGCCAGAATTACCGCACCAGAAGACAAGAATAATAATGCCTTAAAGAATGCGTGAGCCAACATGTGGAACAAGCCAGCTTGATAAGCTTCCGCACCTACAGCCATAAACATATAACCAAGCTGACTCATTGTTGAGTAAGCCAAGATACGTTTGATGTCTGTTTGTACAAGTGCAGCAAAACCTGCAACTAACAACGTTACCGCGCCAGTTACCGAAATGAATTGCATCACTTCAGGAGCAAGTTCAAATACGCTGAATAGACGGCAGCATAAGTACACACCAGCCGTTACCATTGTTGCAGCGTGGATTAATGCAGAAACAGGTGTTGGACCTGCCATCGCATCTGCCAACCATGTTTGCAATGGAATTTGAGCAGACTTACCAGCAGCACCCAAGAACAACATTAATGCAGTCCAGATTGTAAGTGACGAACTCTTCGTCATTACTTCTGCTGCGTGTTCAACGATGTACTGAGTATTCAGCGTACCAAATTGTTGGTAAAGCAAGAATAAAGCAATAAGCAAGAATACGTCACCAACGCGGGTCACTGTAAACGCTTTGATCGCAGCCCAACCATTTGCAGGGTTTGCATAATAGAAACCGATTAGCAAGTAAGAGCAAAGACCTACGCCTTCCCAACCCAAGAATAACAACGCTAAGTTGTCACCTAATACAAGCACAAGCATGCTAGCAACGAACAGGTTGAAATAAGAGAAGAAACGCGCATAACCCTCTTCACCACGCATGTACCATGATGCAAAGATGTGGATTAAGAAACCAACACCCGTGATCATGCCCATCATGAGTAAAGATAAGCCATCTAAATGTAAGCTAATGCCCGGCGCAAAACCACCAACATTGAACCATGTCCACAAGTTTTGAACAAAAACTTGCTGACCACTCGTGGTAAATGCCATTCCAGCAATGAGTGCAAATAATGCAGATAAACCTACAGAACCTACACCAATAACTGCTGCAACATTTTCAGAGAGTTTGTCTCGTCCTGCCGCCAATAAAATAAAACCGATTAGCGGAAATAATACTGTTAAATATAAATAACTCATCCGCGCATCTCACTAGCAGCATCCACATCCAAATGATGGAAGCGATGATAGAACTGAAGGACAATCGCAAGACCGATACATGCCTCTGCTGCTGCAAGGGTCAAAATCAGAATGAACATCACTTGCCCATCTGGTTGTGCCCATACGCTACCCGCAAGAACAAATGCCAATGCTGCAGCATTCATCATGATTTCAAGGCTCATTAACATAAATAATAGGTTGCGTCGCACCATTACACCGTAAAAACCGAGTGCAAAAAGGATGGTTGCAACAATCAAACCATGTTCTAAAGGAATCTGGCCCATTATTCTTTTTCCTCTTCTGCACCTGGTTCACGTTTACCTAAGTGGTATGCTGCAACAAGGGCTGCTAGCAATAACATCGCGGCAACTTCAACCAATAATAAATAGTGAGTAAAGAGTGCTTGACCAACTACTTTTGGTCCAATCACTTGTGCCCCAAGCGGTGCTGAAATAGTGGTGTATTCACCACCAAGCATCCAAACTAAAAGCAAGCCGAGTAAGAAACTCATGAGTGCTGGATATGCCCAAGCATCTGAAGAAAGCCATTTACGTTCTTGTTCAACGGTGTGTTGACCTAAGTTAAGCATCATCACCACGAAGACAAACAGAACCATAATTGCTCCGGCATAAACAATGATTTCAAGAGCACCTGCAAAAGGCGCCCCCACGATCATGAAAATACCAGCAACAGCAAGCAATGAAACAATTAGACTAAGTAGAGCGTGTACAGGGTTCGTGTTAGTCACTACACGAACCGTAGAAACGATGGCCACGAGTGCCATCAAATAAAACGGCCACATCATGGTAATAGACTCCGTACATCGATTGGTGCACTTTCTTTTTGTGCTTGACCTTTCTCTTTACCGTTAATTGCCATACCCGTTACACGGTAGAAGTTGTAATCTGGGTATTTGCCCGGACCTGAAATGAGTAAGTTTTCTTTCTCATAAACAAGGTCTTGACGTACATATTCGCCTAACTCGAAGTCTGGTGTGAGCTGAATCGCAGTTGTTGGACAAGCTTCTTCACACATACCGCAGAAAATACAACGTGAGAAGTTGATACGGAAAAACTCCGGGTACCAACGACCATCTTCTGTTTCTGCTTTTTGTAGTGAGATACAGCCAACCGGACATGCAACCGCACATAGGTTACATGCTACGCAACGCTCTTCCCCATCAGGGTCACGCGTTAATACGATACGACCACGAAAGCGTGGCGGCACAATCTGTTCAGCCGGAACTTCTGGATATAAAATCGTGTCACGTTTACGTGTTGCATGGCTGAACACCATGAGTAACGTACGTACAATTGATCCGAATCCAGCTAGAAATTTATACATTTTGTACTCCCTGCTGTCCTAGGCCTGATTCATCAGAATCACAGCACCAGTCACTAACAAGTTGACCAACGCCAATGGCAAACAAATTTTCCAACCAAAGTTCATGACTTGGTCATAACGTGGACGCATTAAAGAACCACGTGCCAATACAAACATCATTACAAAGAATGCTGTTTTAATCACAAACCAAAATACTGGTGGAACAAATGGAATTTCTAAATTGAATGGCGCTAACCAGCCACCAAAGAATAAAGTCACGATCAATGCAGAGATTAGTACTACGTTGACATATTCAGCAACGAAGAACATACCCCATTTCATACCGCCATATTCAACATGGTAACCTTCTGCCAATTCTTGTTCTGCTTCTGGTTGGTCAAATGGATGACGGTGAGTTACCGCAACACCAGCAACTACGAAAATCAAGAAACCTAAGAATTGCGGAATGACAAACCAAACATCACGTTGTGCTTCAACAATTTCACGAAGGTTAAATGAGCCTGCAATTGCAACCACACCCATCAATGAAATACCTAAGAACACTTCATAAGAAATAGTTTGAGCTGCTGAACGTAAACCACCAAGCAACGAGTATTTGTTATTTGAAGCCCAGCCACCAAATAAAACCGCATAGACCGCAATACCAGCCATTGCCATGAAGAACAACAAACCGATACTCATGTCGGCAACACCCAGTGAAGGACTCACCGGGATTACCATGAACGAAAGAACCGCTGTTGCCATTGCAACAGCTGGTGCTAAACGGAATGTAAGTTTGTCAGCAAACTTTGGTGTCCAGTCTTCTTTGAACATGATTTTGAGCATGTCGGCAACGATCTGGAACATACCACCAGGACCAACACGGTTTGGACCATAACGGTCTTGCCACCAAGCAAGTAAACGACGCTCAATAAAAGACATCAACGCTGCAACTAAAACTACAACAAGCAAAATCACAACTGCTTGAACGACAGCATAGGCAATCGGCCAGTTCTCAGCCCAAAGTGGCGTTTGACGTATAATTTCTTGATTCATGAATTACACTCCTAAAGCCACTGAAACAGGCTCAGCTAGTGACACCATTGGTGCTAAACCAACTGGGTAACCAATATAACCTGTAGGTAAATATTCAATTACTTGTACCGGCAAGCTTACAGTTGTTTCGCCTGCTTTTACTGTAATGCGTTGACCTTCTTGAAGGTTCAAACGAGTTGCATCTTGTTCGCCCACTGCAAACACAGCTTCAGGAATACGAGTTTCCATTGCAGGTGTTTTAATGGTGAATTCGCCAGAACCAAAAATATGATGCATTGGTACTAAGCGGAAACTTTCAGGGTTTGCAACTACTGGCACTGGAACAACGTAGCTACGTGCAGGACGTTTTGCCAAGCGATCGAATAAACGAACACCAGAATCACCACCTTTTAAGTGACCACCGACTTCATCTTGGTATTTGTTCCAAGATTGTGGAGAGTTCCAACCAGGAGCCCATGCAAATGGTACTAATGATGATGCTTTTTGCGGGCCAACATAACCTTCCATTGAGAATGTTAATGCTGAATCTGGATCAGTAGGCTGTTTAGGTTCATGAACCGATAACGGCGCACGCATTGCTGTACGACCTGAATAACGACGTGGTTCACGCGCGATTTTCAAACCATGTACACGGTAACCTGCATCAGGTGCAACGTCTTGGATAGCTTCAAGTACTGGTACATTTTTCACGATGCTTTCAATTACATCGTCAAGCAATGTCCAATCTACAGCCTTACCTTTAATGCCAGTTTCAATGGCATGTAACCAACGCCATGATTCTTTAATTGCGTATTCAGGCTTGTAGTAACTTGGATCGTAAACTTGATAGAAACGCTGTGCACGGCCTTCTTGGCTTACAACAGTACCATCACCCTCTGCAAAGCTTGCTGCTGAAAGAACGATATCAGCCTGTTTCACAGTTTCAGTTTCACTGTGATCAAGCACGATTACTGTTTCAGCTTTATCTAATGCAGCTTGTACTTGTGCAGCTGGTAAGCGACGGAACAAGTCATTTTCAACAATAACAAGTGTGTCGTAATCTTGAGCAAATGCTTGTTCAAGGCTTAAACCACCGAACAATGCTAAGCCCATAGAGTTCACTTCAGGAACTACAAGACTTAAACCAGCTTTAGAACCTAGGTTCTGAGTCAACTGTGCTGCAGCTTCCATAATAGAAGCGTCTTGCAAACTCGTACCCGCAATAATTAATGGTTTGTTTGCTGCTTTTAGAGTGTCAGCAATGGTTTGAGCAAATGCTTTTGCATCTTCATCTAAACCACTTACAACTTCACCATTCACTGCCGCAGCAACTGCAAAGCCTAAACGTGCGATGTCATTTGGAGAAGCAACCACTTCACCAGTTGCAACGTCAGCAAGACGAGTTTGAGTTGCAGCTAAAATGTAAACCGAAGATTTTGCTTCTTGGCCAATACGTTGTACAGGCTCAGCTAACCAATCTGGTGTACGTGTTTTTGCAGCCATTTCACGCGCTTTGTTTTTCGCAGCTTGGCGAACAGACAATGCCATGCGAGGTGCAGTTTGAGTTAGGTCTTCACCTAAGATCAGAACAGCATCATAGCTTTCAATTTCACGCATATTCGGGTTGTAAATACCCTCTGTTTGCATGATAGATGCAGCAAGTTCAACAAGCTTTTGCTCTTTTTGTGCAATACCAGTTGAATAATTTGCCTGACCTACAAGCTCACGTAATGCATAGTTCGATTCCAAGCTTGCGCGAGGAGAACCAATACCCAAAACTTTTTTGCCTTGAAGCTTAGCAATCGCTTGATCGAGAGCTTGATCGACAGAAACAGTTGCAACAGTTTCACCATTACGGAACTGAGGCTGACGTGGACGGTCTGCACGGTTTACATAACCTGTGCCAAAACGACCTTTATCACAAAGGAAGTACTGGTTAACCGAACCATTAAAACGGTTTTCTACGCGACGAATTTCACCATAACGTTCACCCGGAGAAATGTTACAACCTGAAGAACAGCCTTGACACACGCTTGGTGCATACTGCATGTCCCACTTACGGTTATAACGCTCTGAATGAGTCTTATCAGTGAATACACCTGTTGGACATACTTCAGTCAAGTTACCAGAGAATTCAGACTCTAAAGTACCTGATTCCGGACGACCAAAGTAAACACGAGATGCATTCGCATATACGCCAAAATCTGTACCGCCCGCATAGTCTTTGTAGTAACGAACACAACGGTAACAAGCAATACAGCGGTTCATTTCATGCGCAATGAATGAGCCAAGTTCTTGGTTGTAATGCGTACGTTTTGTAAAACGATAGCGACGACGGTCATGACCCGTCATTACAGTCATATCTTGTAAATGACAGTGACCACCCTCTTCACAAACTGGACAGTCGTGTGGGTGGTTGGTCATCAAAAATTCAACAATAGATGCACGGAAATCCGTTGCTTCTTTGTCTTCAATTGAGATATAGGTATTGTCAGATGCTGGTGTCATGCAAGACATGACTAAACGACCACGCGTATCTTCTGGATTCGCATATTGCGTAACAGCACATTGACGGCAAGAACCAACCGAACCTAAGGATGGATGCCAACAAAAATATGGGATGTCGATGCCCAGACTCAAACATGCTTGTAGCAAGTTTTCCGAGCCGTTGACTTCATACGATTTTCCATCGACATGAATTGTAGCCATAGTCGAATTCCTTAAGCTTGTTCTACGTTGCTGGTTTGCACGACAGGACGATTTGTCACTTTCGCTTCAAACTCACCACGGAAATGTTTGAGTGCGCCCATAAGCGGCTCCATCGCACCTGGTGCGTGGGCACAGAAAGTTTTACCAATCCATAATTTACGAGTTAGTTCTTGTAAATGGTCGATATCTTCTTTCTTACCTTCGCCTGCTTCAAGTGCTTTAAGCGCTTTAACAGCCCATGGCAAACCATCACGACATGGTGTACAGAAACCACATGATTCACGCGCAAAGAACTCTTCTAAGTTACGAGTGAGCGATACCATACATTGGGTTTCGTCTACTACCATTAACAAACATGTTCCCAAACGAGAACCTGCTTTCATAATCGTGTCTGCATCCATTGGTAAATCAATGGTATCTGCTGGTAAAAAGTCAGTTGAAGCACCACCTGGCAACCATGCTTTGAGCTTTAAGCCCTCACGCATACCACCTGCATGATCTTCAATTACTTCACGTGCAGTTGTACCAAACGGCAATTCCCAAAGACCTGGGAATTTAACTTTACCCGATGCACCATAAATTTTAGTGCCTGGATCTTTTGATTTACCCGCTGACAAGCCGATATACCACTCTGGTCCACGAAGCATGATTGCTGGCAAGTTGTTATAAGTTTCAACGTTGTTCACAATCGTCGGACGACCCCATGCTCCTGCAACTTGCGGGAACGGTGGCTTAGTACGTGGGTTAGCACGACGGCCTTCAAGCGAGTTAATCAATGCAGTTTCTTCACCACAGATATAACGCCCTGCACCCGTATGTACATGCAGATCAAAATTCCAGCCAGAACCTAAGATATTTTCGCCTAAATAACCTTTAGCACGAATCTGTTCTAATGCTTCATTTAGATATTGAGCAGCCTCGATGTATTCACCACGGATAAAGATATAACCTTGAGTTGCTTCTAAGGTATAACCCGCAATTAACATCCCTTCGATCAACTGATGTGGAAGTTTTTCCATCAACAAACGGTCTTTAAAGGTACCCGGTTCCATTTCGTCGGCATTACAGATCAAGTAACGTGGACCACCATCATTTGGTGCCATCAATGACCATTTAATACCCGCTGGGAAACCCGCACCACCACGACCTTTTACAGTTGCAGCTTTAATGACGTCTAACACTTCAGCAGGTTTCATGCCTAATGCTTTTTTAAAGCCAGCATAGCCTTCAAGTGCTTCGTAATCATCAGCACTACGTACCGCTTCTTGTTTGCTTAAACGCCAAGTGAGCGGATGAGTTTCCGGATTACCGTCGCCATAAATTGGTTTTGGTTCAGTATTCATACATACTTCTCCAATAACTGTTTAATTGATGTCACTTCGACTAAACCGTGAGTATCTTCATCAATCATTAAAGTTGGGCCTTTATCGCAGTTGCCTAGGCAGCAAATTGGAAGCAGCGTAAAACGACCATCTGGTGTCGTTTGACCATACTGAATTCCTAATTCACGCTGGAATGCTTCAGCAAGTGTTTCTGCACCCATCAAGAAGCAAGCAATTGAGTCACAAAGCAAAATTACGTGACGACCTACCGGATGGCGATAGATACGGTTGTAAAATGTTGCAACACCTTCCAAATCAGCAACGCTCATCGACAACAACTGTGCGATAGCATTCATCTGAGCGTCATCTACCCAACCATTACGGCGCTGTACACACTTCAATGCATCCAAAGAGGCTGCACGAGGGTATGGATAGTGACCAATGTGATGTTCGATTTCGTGAATTTCTTCCGCAGTCAAAATCCCTTCGACATTCACACGTGGTTTTTTATCAGTCAAAATCATCATTATGTGTTACCTCTTAGCGATCCACGTCAGCCATAACCACGTCAATGGTCGCCAGATAAATGATTAAGTCAGATACTAAACTTCCGTTAATCACTGAAGGCATTTGCTGTAAGTGAGTAAACGTCGGTGTACGAATACGAGTACGATAACTCATGGTCGCTTTATCTGAAGTCAAGTAGTAAGTACTTGCACCTTTAACCACTTCAGTCATAAATGATGACTCGCCCGCTGGCATGACAGGACCCCATGAAACGCTCAAGAAGTGCGTAATCAAGGTTTCAATATCTTGTAATGTCTTATCTTTCGGTGGTGGAACAGCCAATGGATGATCCGCTTTGTATGGACCAGAAGGCATGTTATCCAAGCACTGTTGAATAATTTTTAGCGACTCGGTAATTTCACGGAAGTGAACAATCACACGTGCGTATGCATCGCCTTCATACTCAACCGGCACATCAAAATCGAAGTTTTCATAGCCGCTGTATGGGCGATATTTACGTACGTCAAAATCGATACCTGTTGCGCGTAAACCAGTACCAGTTACACCCCATGCGAGTGCAGATTTGGCATCGTATTGTGCAACATTACGCGTACGTCCAATAAACACAGAGTTTTTCAATGCCGCTGTGTAGTATTCATTTAAGCGTTTAGGCATCCACTCTAGCAATTCTTTAACAAGCTTTTGCCAGTTGTTTGGAAGATCGTGTGCTGTACCACCAATACGGAACCATGCTGGATGCATACGGTAACCCGTGATTGCTTCAACAATGTCGTAAACTTTTTGACGGTCTGCGAACATATAGAATACTGGTGTCATACCACCGGCATCCTGAATTGCCGTACCACAGAATAACAAGTGGTTATTGATACGGAACAACTCGTTCAACATGACACGAATCACTTGTGCACGCTCAGGAACTTTAATACCTGCCATTTGCTCTACAGCCATCACATACGGCATGTTTTGAGCACAACCACCTAAGTAGTCAACACGGTCAGTATAAGGAATGAAAGAATGCCATGTTTGACGTTCAGCCATCTTTTCCACACCACGGTGGTGATAACCGATATCAGGTACACAGTCCTTCACTTCTTCGCCATCTAACTGCAATACAACACGGAACGCACCATGTGCAGATGGATGGTTAGGACCCAAGTTCAAGAACATGAAGTCTTCATCAGCGTTACCACGCTTAAGACCCCAGTCTTCAGGTACAAAACGTAAGTGTTCTTGTTCAAAGTCTTGTTTCGCTTTGTCTTGCATGTACGGCGTATATTCTGTCGCACGTGCTGAATATTCTTTACGAAGCGGATGACCTTCCCAATAGGTTGGCAACAAAATACGACGGAGCATTGGATGCCCTTCGAAATTGATACCGAACATATCGTAAGCTTCACGTTCATACCAGTTGGCATTTGGCCAGATATTTGTCGCTGTCGGAATGTTTAGATCATTTTCGTTCAAGGCAACCTTGATACGAATGTCACTATTACGCTCAAGCGATAATAAATGATAGAACACAGTGAAGTCAGATGCTGGTAAACCATCACGATGAACACGTAAACGTTCATCCATCGCAGATAAGTCAAATAGCATTACATACGGACGTTCCACTTTACGCAGGAACATAAGGACTTCTTGCACGCGTGCGCGCTCGACCCAGACTGTTGGAAACTCTTCAAAAGTCGCCTGCACGTAAAAGTTCTCACCAAATTTGGTTTTGAGCTCTTCTACGATTGCAAATGCTGGGCGTGAATCAACTGCTGTTGACTCTGGCATAGCAATGTCAGTTTCAGCCATTGGCTTGGCTTCCTATTTAATACAAATTCTGTCAATTTTCTCGATGAACATATCAGTTAGATATGTCAAAACACCGTCAAAAAATTATTTAATCTCATCCATAGAGCGTAAGTTTTTAACGGCAATACGCTCAGCATTCTTACGGTCACGTTCTGGCATCATCTTTGGCTTATATACTGGCTGAAGATCATCACCGATCACGGCAGAAAGCGGGCGTCGCTCTAATTGAATCTGGTCTTGTAAAAGCATTAAAGCTTGAATTAATGCTTCAGGACGAGGCGGACAACCTGGGACGTACACGTCAACAGGAATAATTTTGTCTACACCTTGTACTACTGAATAGATGTCGTACATACCTCCAGAGTTTGCACAAGCACCCATCGAGATGACCCATTTAGGCTCTAACATCTGTTCATACAGACGCTGAATAACTGGTGCCATTTTTACGAAACAGGTACCTGCAACAATCATCAAGTCAGCCTGACGAGGTGAAGCACGGATAACCTCTGCACCGAAACGTGACAAGTCATGCACACCGGTTAAGGTCGTTGCATATTCGACGTAACAACATGAGGTACCAAAGTTAAATGGCCACAAAGAGTTTTTACGTCCCCAGTTTACTGCTGTATGCAAGACATCCTCTAAACGAGTCATGAATACGTTTTTATTCACTTCCTCTTCAAGCGGATCCGTCACAATTTGACGTTCTTGCAATGGGTATTGATCAGCATCCGGATTCGCGCGGGTCAGAGTATATTTCATCCCGACTTACTCCTTTTCAGATGACAATGCAGGTGTAGTTTTTGACTTAACACGACCTGATGATTGAGCTGGAATCTGACCTGTAGGGTCAGTTACGAGCTCTTCAATAGAATTAAAGCGTGTAATTTCAGCAATGTTCATTGTTGGTGAACCGACTTTAATCTTCTCACCTGCTAATTTACGGCGATCTGCCGGTGCCCAACTTAAAGCACCTACAGAGAAGGCATAAACAAGCGCAATTAATAGGTCAACGACAAAGATTACGACAGTGGTATAACCCAACCATCCTACTTCACGCACCGAAGTAGACCATGCATAGAGGTAAAGTGCCTCTAAGTCGAAGACAACAAAGAAAA